>OEOP01000001.1_pt1 | contig 36578 bp, 40 predicted proteins | sample 1539521 | NCBI WGS metagenome assembly OEOP01 (sample SAMN02393686, study PRJEB22366) | soil metagenome | biome: freshwater stream | place: Canada: Laurel Creek, Waterloo, ON
TTTTCCGCTGCATAACCCTGCTTCGGGGTCATTATAGCGATTTTTTCGGTATATCCATCCTTTTTCGCACGATATACAGGATTTTGCCAAAGGGTTCGTGTAGACTTTCCTTGGTGTATCCAACGGCGTCAGCCGGGCAGGATAGGTGAAGTAGGCCCACCCGCGAGCGGGTGTTCCTTCTTCACTGTCCCTTATTCGCACCTGGCGGTGCTCAACGGGAATCCTGCTCTGCGAGGCTGGCCGGCTACCGCCGGCGTAACAGATGAGGGCAAGCGGATGGCTGATGAAACCAAGCCAACCAGGAAGGGCAGCCCACCTATCAAGGTGTACTGCCTTCCAGACGAACGAAGAGCGATTGAGGAAAAGGCGGCGGCGGCCGGCATGAGCCTGTCGGCCTACCTGCTGGCCGTCGGCCAGGGCTACAAAATCACGGGCGTCGTGGACTATGAGCACGTCCGCGAGCTGGCCCGCATCAATGGCGACCTGGGCCGCCTGGGCGGCCTGCTGAAACTCTGGCTCACCGACGACCCGCGCACGGCGCGGTTCGGTGATGCCACGATCCTCGCCCTGCTGGCGAAGATCGAAGAGAAGCAGGACGAGCTTGGCAAGGTCATGATGGGCGTGGTCCGCCCGAGGGCAGAGCCATGACTTTTTTAGCCGCTAAAACGGCCGGGGGGTGCGCGTGATTGCCAAGCACGTCCCCATGCGCTCCATCAAGAAGAGCGACTTCGCGGAGCTGGTGAAGTACATCACCGACGAGCAAGGCAAGACCGAGCGCCCAATACGCAAACCGCCTCTCCCCGCGCGTTGGCCGATTCATTAATGCAGCTGGCACGACAGGTTTCCCGACTGGAAAGCGGGCAGTGAGCGCAACGCAATTAATGTGAGTTAGCTCACTCATTAGGCACCCCAGGCTTTACACTTTATGCTTCCGGCTCGTATGTTGTGTGGAATTGTGAGCGGATAACAATTTCACACAGGAAACAGCTATGACCATGATTACGCCAAGCTTGGCTGCAGGTCGACGGATCCGAGCTCTCAAGCAGAACGCGTCGGCGGTCGTCGGCGAGGCCGCGGCTGGGGAAACGGTCACGATCACCGATCGGGGACGACCAGTGGCGCGCATGACCGCGATTCCCGCCTCTCGCCTTCAGGCCCTGATCGATTCCGGGCACGCTCGACCGGCACGACGAGCTCTGACCGAGCTTCCCGCTCCGCCAGCCGGGCCGGACATCACAAGTGACCTGGTCGCCATGCGCGATGCCGAACGGTACTGAGTGACCTTCTACGTCGACACGTCCGCGCTGGTGCAGCTCGTCGTCGCCGAGGCCGAGTCCGACGCGCTGCGGGCGTGCTGGCTGCTGCGGAGCGTGATCCGGTCACGAGCGACCTCGCTCGGACAGAACTGCTGCGTGTGGTTCGTCGCGCCGGGCAGTCTCGGCTGGGCGACCGCTCGTGCCGCTGACGGTCTGCTCGTCGGATTCGTGCCCCGCCGGCATGCGCAAGCTGACAGCCGAGCGGGGGATCAGACGAATGCGACCCAGGCTTCGAGCCCGGTGATCGAGGTCCGGCCGTACGCGTCGGTGAGCTCGATCTGGTCGACGTACCGTCCCCAACCCTGACCACCGGTCGTCGTGCACGTGACCGTCGTCTCCTCGACCGTCGGGCTGACCGAGATCGCGACCGGGTCGAGGCAGTAGAACGAGTACGACGAACCGAAGGTAGGGAGATAGAAGCTCAGTCCCGTGATCTTCGAATCCGGTCCGAGGTTGGCGTCCTCGACACGAAACACGAGCGGGAACGACGAGCCGGGAATGATGCTCGCCGGCGGTCCGGTGACCACCGTCAACTTCGGCGGCGTCGTGTCGTCGGTGCCGCCGACGACCTCGAAGGGCACCGTCACCGATGCGTGGGCGTAACCGGGCGGGATGACATCGATGGTTGCGCGCCACGAGCCGTTCGGCGCGGTGGCCGGCAACACGCAACTCACCGTGATCTCGGTCGCCACCCCCGGTTCGGGTACGACCTCGAACTCGGCTGGCCACGACGTCCACGGACCGCCGCACGACCCGACCTCCACAGGGGAAACCGGAAGTCGGGCGTTCGCCGGGCCGAGGAAGTTGCCGAGCCGGACACGCGAGATGCCCGCCGGGTGCGAGGCGACCACACGCACCGTGACCGGCCCGCCCGCGGTCACCGGGGACTCGACGACCTCGGCCGACACGATCGTCGGAGGTGGATGCAAGGGCGGAGGCGGCGTCGCCGGACAGGCGGTCAACACCACCGCGAGTGCGATGATCCCCATCGCAGCGATCGCAGCGCGGCCAGCGCGAACCGTACGTCCCATGTGACTCTCCCTCTCGTCGCCTGCCTCGGCGGCGAGTCCCCCAGCCGCCTTGGTCGCCGGAAGATAGCACCGGGCCGGCTGTCGGCGCCCCGACCTGGTCAAAGAGACGCGGGCTGCGTCATCCCGACGGTCCGGACGGTTCGGTCGGCGCGCTCGTCGACGTGCCCGACCCAAGCCGTGACGGTCGGCGATCGGTCCCGTCCAGACGCCTACGATCCAGAGATGGGTGGTGCTGGAGGCGAGGTTGAGCAATGGTGGGTGGGCGATCCGGCGGGAGATGGGGAGTCCGGCTCGGTCCTCGTGGCCCGTTCGTCGTCGTCGACGATCAGCTGAGCTGGCGGCGACAAGCGTTCTTTCACGGCGCACGGCTGCTTCCCGACGGCCTGGTGATCGATGTTCGCACGCCAGTCATGCTCCCGTGGTCGTCGGACTGGACGATCGAACGAGATGCAACGTTGTTCGAGGGAGCAGAGCGTCCACTGGTGCGGTGCGGGGCGCAACACTGGTCATTGTGCCCGACGTCGAACCTCGAGGCTCTCGAGCGCTTCGACGCGTTGCGGATCTGGCTCGCGAGGTCTCCGGGTGCGGTGGCGGGTCTCGACGATCCCCACAAGGTGCGGGCGCTCTGCGCGGAGCTCAACCGTTCGGGGCTACGAGCGGGAACAGGTCGGCCGTGGTTTCGGCCGGCCTGCCGATCACGACAGAACAGGTCCGACTCCGCGTCCGCCACCATCTCGAGCACAGGGTGCTTCCCTTCGGGATCCTGCTCGACGAGTGATCGAACCGCCCGAGCCTCCACCGTCGCGATCGATTCCGACGGGGCTGCCGGGTATGCTCCTAGGTTGAACGGTGGTGCGAGCCTCGGAGCGTCAATCGGGTCAGATCCGTGCGCTCCTGTCGCCAAGGCGGCATTGGCCGAGTCCGCGAGGCCACCTGTCACGGCCCGAACACGCTCGAAAGAGCGATGGGCTCGAGCAATCGCCGATGGCGTGTCCGTCCAAGGCGTGGAGCCAGATGTCACCAGCTGATGAGCGACTTCCCGACGGTGCGTTCGCTGCGCTGGTTGACGCGGAGATCGACGGAAGGGCGAGCGAGGAAGACATCGCGATGTTGTTCGCCGAGGCGCGACGTTGGCGCAGGGCGCTTCTCGACCGCCTCGACGAGGCGGACAGCGCCGTCGAGCGGGCGAAGCGAATCGACGGGCCGGAACGCAATCAGGTCATGATGGACTTCGAGTCGATCGGTGACGACGTCGGTGCTGCACTCGATCGACTGGATGACCGGGAAGGCCGCGATCTCCCCGAACCTGTCGACGGAATTGTCGAGGTCGAGCGGGAGGAGCCGCTGCTACAGGCGTCATGGTCGTCCAGTCGTGTGGTCGTGTGGGTCGGTGGCGCCGGTGGGCTCGGCGAGCGACCAGACCTGACGAACGCCCTGGAAGAGTTCGGTGCGCCGGGCGAGGTCTGGACCGACCATGACCCAGTCGTGCTGCCCGACGGCCGCAGGGCCGCAGCGATGTCGGCGCCCATGGAAGATGTGGTCGGCTGGTTGTTGGGTCATGCCAACGACGACCGGGTGGGGGCGAGCACGAGGTGGTTGGGACAGCTCGGCTTGTTCGGGGTGAGCCTCGTGGCCAGGGGATGGATGGTTCCGTTGTTGCGCCACCGACACCGAACCGAGGGAACCGGGACGTTCGCAGTGCGGTGGCACCCGGTCCTGGTCGACGATCGCACGCTCAAGGCCTTCGCCACGGCCGCTCCCGCCGCGGTGTTCCTGGCCAACCCGAAGCTGGATGCGGTCTCCACAGCGCGCTCCGCGCTGGTGGCGGCGGTCCATGCAGTCTGCGTGCAGGCGGCGCGCCAGATCGAGGCGCCGGCGCCGCCACCTCGCCTCAGTTCCGCGACCGATCTCGCGGAGGCATACCTCGGCCGCCTCGACGGCTCGTCGTTTCGTGCACCGGTCGACGTCGGGCGGGCGCTCGTACGGTTCCTCGACGAGTGGGCTGAGCCGGTCGCCGAGCCACTCCTCGAGCCGCTTGTCATCCGTCTCGATCCTCCGAGCGAGGACAGTGGCTGGCACCTGCAGGTGCTCGGCCACGACCCCGACAACGTTCTGCAGCCAATCGAGCAGGCGGTCGCGTCGCACCCCCAGCAGCAGATCCAGGCCGGACTCATCAACGACCTGATTCGCGCCGAACGGCTGGTTCCTGAACTGACGAGAGCCGGGGCCGAGCGACGGGGCGAGGCGATCCTCACCGAGGACGAGGCATGGGAGATCATGTCAGCCGACAGTGGAGTCCTCGCCGACGCGGGCTTCGAGATCGAGGTCCCGCGAGCGGGTCGAGCGCCCAGCCCCAGCCTTCGGATCTCGGTGCTGGACGGGGCGTCGGCGCTGAGTGCAGCCGAGCTCGCACACGTGCGGTGGTCGGTGTTGTTCGGCGAGGTCGAGCTGAGTGCCGCCGAGATCACGGAACTCGCCCGACGATCAGCACCTCTCGTTGAGAGCAATGGCGACTGGGTTCGAATCGATGAGACAGACCTGGCAGCCGCGGCTGAGGCCCTGAGTGACCGGTCGGAAGAGATGACCGGCGGCGAGATGCTGCGTTGGGCGGTCGGGCTTCACAGCTCGCCCCTCGACGGGGGTGTGTCGGTCGCGGAAGGTTGGGCCGCCAACCTCGTCGGCGCTGCGCGGGCCGTGTCGAGCGATCCGGCGGACGAGCCCGATGGTTTCTCCGGTGAGCTCCGAAGCTACCAACGCGACGCGCTCTCGTGGCTGGGGTTCTGCGACTCGGCCGGTCTCGGCGGTTGCCTCGCCCTCGACATGGGCTTGGGCAAGACGCCGACAGTGCTCGCCCATGTGTTGGCCACATCGAGTGAAGGTCCGACGCTGGTGATCGCGCCGCCGGCGGTGGTCGGCAACTGGGCGTCCGAAGCAGCCAGGTTCACACCTGACCTACGGGTGACGATTCACCACGGTGCATCCCGCGCGACAGCGGACGAGATCGCCGATGAGGTCGCGGCGGCCGACATGGTGATCACCACGTACGGAACGGCCCTGCGCGATCTCGAGGAGCTCTCTGGGGTCCGGTGGCACAGGGTGGTGCTGGACGAAGCCCAGGCCATCAAGAACCCGGCGAGCAACGTGGCGCGGTGCCTCCGCAAGCTGCCCTCGAGGTACCGGCTGGCGATGACCGGCACACCAGTGGAGAACAGCCTCGGTGACCTGTGGGCCATTCTCGACTTCGTGAACCCCGACCTGGTGGGCGACCGGGCCGACTTCATATCGGGGCTGTCACATGCCGGAAGCGGTGAGGCAGCCCTCCGGATGCTCAATGGCATCCTCGTGTTCCGCCGCACGAAGGCCGAGCCCGAAATCGCTGCCGAGCTGCCCGAGAGAATCGACGAGACCGACCACTGCACGATGACCGCCGAGCAGATCGGCCTGTACCAAGCCGTACTCGACGAACTCGTCAAGGGCACCGGTTCAGATGCAGCAGGCGAGAAGGGCCGCGTGCTCGCCGCAATCACCAAGCTGAAGCAGATCTGCAATCACCCCGCGGCGTTCACGGGTGACGAGGATCCGCTCGCCGGCCGCTCGGGAAAGCTCGCCCGACTCGAGGAGATCATCGACGCGGTGTTCACCGCGGGTGAGCGCGTCGTCATCTTCACCCAGTACGCCAGGTGGGCCGTGAGACTTGCCGAACACCTGTCCAGGAGGACGGGCACCGAGGTAGCGGCCTATCACGGTGGTCTGGCCCGTACCGCCAGGGACCGCATTCTCGAGGAGTTCGCGGACACCGACGGTGGTGCGGCCCTGGTCCTGTCGTTGAAGGCGGGCGGAGCGGGACTCAACCTCACCGCCGCGAATCACGTGGTCCTCTTCGACCGATGGTGGAACCCAGCGGTCGAGGACCAGGCACGGGATCGCACCTGGCGACTCGGTCAGGAGCGAACGGTGATCTTCCACCGCCTGGAGTGCCCCGGGACGATCGATGAACGGGTCGAGGAGATCGTGGCGGGCAAACGGCGTGTCGCGGATCTCGCGCTGCCCAAGGCGAGTTCGCTCGACGACCTGGACGCAGGACAGATCCAGGGTGCGCTGGGACTGCGCGACGACGAGGTCCTGACGGACTACATATCCCTCGACGCCGCCGACAACGAAGACGCGGACGTGATGGCGTGAGCGGCAACCAGCCCAGCCGGCGCACGAAGAAGAAGGCTCCCGCGACCCCGAAGGGAAAGGGCGGCGGCGGGGTTGGCCAACGCGGAAAGCAGCGTGGCAAGAAGAAGAAGTCGAACGAGTCTGCGATCGATCCGAAGCGACCGCTGTGGGAGAACCTCGACGGCGAAGCGGAGGTCCGAGGGATCGTCGGCTCGGTACGTCCAGCGCACCACCCCACTGCTGTCGTTCGCTCTCTGGGCGACCCACCACTGGGGAAGTACGCGAGCAACGCGCCGCACTACTACGACGCGGTGTACCAGAAGGCGCAGCATTTCGCGGTCGCGATCGCCAAGGCCAACAGCCTGCGAGTCCTGGACGAATCCGAGGACAGCGGAGCGGACGAGTCGGATGGTGATGGTGCAGGCTCACCGTCGAGGTCAGTCGAGTGAGCAGCGCAGGGACAGAACAGAGATGTTGCGTTGGTCGATCGGGTGGCGCGACTGAGCCTGAAGCCGGCTGGTGATCGATCAGACCACCTTGGTCAGTTCGTCGAAAGCGGCAGCGACGCGAAGGTGTGCAGCTTCGAACGGGATCTCGGTCGTGTCACCGGGTTGACTGGATTCGGTTCCACGGCAAGCAGAAGAGTGTCAGCACCCCTCAGCCGTCAGTCTTCGTACCTGGCCGTCAGTCTTCGTACTTGAACGAGACTTTCAACTTGGCCCGGTAGGCCTTGACGAGACCATTCTCGATTTGCAGGTCGAGCTCTGTGACTTCCGCGATGCGCAAGTCACGAAGACTGCTGGCGGCCTTCTCGACTGCGGCAGCAGCTGCCTTCTCCCACGAATCGGTGCTGGTGCCGACCAACTCGATGACCTTGTAAACGCTCTCGGCCACGGTGTTCACCTCCGCGTCGTCGTACTGCACCCTTGCCGGAGGTCGAGGTTGTGTCAATCGTCCGACAGTGTCAAGCCTTGCGGGCGCAACTCAGGGCGCCCCACTGCGCTGGGTCCGACGAAGCCTGCCGGTCGCGATGATTCTGGTGGAGCAACGCAGTCGGTACGGGCATGGAGACATCGACGTTCACGACCGTACGCACCGTGGCGGTTCCCGTCACCGACCAGGACCGAACCAAGGCGACATTCATCAGCCTGGGCTTCGTCGAGGTATTCGACACAGAGCTGAACCCGGGCTTCCGGTGGATCGAGCTGGCAACGTCCGGAGGCGGCTCTCACCTCGCCCTCGTGCAGACTGGCGACGCCCTCCCGGTCGGCGTCGACACCGGGATCCGTGATGTCGGCCCGCCCGCGTTGACGGGCCAGCTTTGTGTCCTCTTCGGGTGTCATCACGACTTCGACGTGCGGCGTGATACCTCGCTCATGAATGGTCGCTCCGCCGGGCGTGTAGTAGCGCGCCGTCGTCAGCCTCAAACCTTCGCCATGCTCCAATTTGAAAACGGATTGGACCGAGCCCTTCCCGAACGATCGCTCGCCCACCACAATTGCCCGCCCCGTGTCCTTCAGCGCACCGGTGACAATCTCCGCCGCGCTCGCGCTGCCCGCATTGATCAACACCGCGATTGGCAAAGTGATGGGAGCAGTGTCCGCTTCAGAGCGAAATTCCTCCCGGTCCGACGGCTTGCGCCCCTTCGTGTAGACAATCAGCTCCTTCTTGCGGAAGAACGGCTCGACGACTTCGACCGCGGCATCCAGCAGACCGCCCGGATTATTCCGAAGATCGATCACCAAGCTGTTCACGCCCTGGCGAATCAGGTTCTGCAACGCGCGACGAAACTGCTCCGCGGTGTGATCCGAGAATTCGGTAAGTTGCACATACCCGATGCCATCGTCCAAGACCCGGACCAAACGCACGCTCTCGATCTTGATGATCTCACGGACCACCGTGAGGTTCAACGACTCCTGCGTGGACGGCCGGAAAAGCCCGACGAGCACCCGGGTCTTCGGCTTTCCGCGCAAGCGACTGACAATCTCGTCTCCGTTCTCCACCGGCTTGCCGTCGATACTGACGATTTCGTCCCCGCGTTGTATGCCCGCTCGCTCACTTGGCGTGCCCGCCAGCGGAGCGATCACCACGATCCGATTCTGGCGGGTTTCGACCTGGATTCCGACCCCACCGAACTCACCCGTGAGGTCCTCTTCAAATTCCTCGTTATCCTTCTTCTCCAAAAACTGCGAATGAGGATCGAGTGTCTCAATCATCCCGTGCAGCGCAGTTCGTGAAAGCCGTTCGTAACTCGCGGACTTCTCGTCGACATAGTTGTCGTTTACCAGCCGCATCACATCCTTCACGTAACCCGCGGCGCGGGACAGCTCGCGATTCGGCCAGAGACTCCATGCGGCCGCCACCCGCGCGCCCACCACGACAAACGCGATACCCAACAGGGCGCCCGTTAGGAGGGTCAGAATCCGTTTGAACATGGCCAATACTGTGGCCATCGGCATGCGTTTGTAAATGGGTTCGTCGCTTGTCCCACAATCTCCTACGTCACCAGAGTTCAGCGCCGTCTTTCGTGCCCACGCGGATCAACTTGGTCGAATGAGGTTTGCCAAGTTCATGGAACTCGCGCTGTATCACCCTGAAGTGGGCTACTATCGCCGGGCCCGACAGCGAATCGGTTACACGGCAGATACGGATTTCTTCACCGCGAGCAGCAGCGGCCCAATCTTTGGTGAACTTGTCGCCGCCGCCTGCACCAAGCTCTTGCAATCGGCGGGGCGCGATCCCGGTCGACACGTCTTCGTCGAAATCGGAGCCGAAACGCGCGACGGTATTTTATGCGGAGTTACGCATCCGTTTGGGGCGGTGCGAACCCAACGGCTGGGCGAACCGCTGTCGCTGGCCGGTGACTGCATTGTGTTTTCAAATGAGCTGTTCGACGCGCAGCCTTGTGTCCGAAGCGTCTTTCGCGGCGGGAGATGGCGTGAGACCGGCGTGGAATTGCGTGGCGAGACGCTGGTCGAGGTGGAACTCGAGTCTGCGCCGCCGTATGTCCCACCGACGGGCACGGAAGGGTATCGGTTTGATCAACCCCATGCCGCCACGGCTCTCGCCGACAGCATCGCAGCGCAATCGTGGCGCGGTCTCTTCGTCGCCTTCGATTATGGCAAAACCCTCCGGGAGCTGAGTGAAGAGTCGCCCGGCGGCACCGTGCGAGCGTATCACCGGCACACGCAGACCAACGAACTCCTGGCGCGAGCTGGAGAACAGGATCTCACCTGTCACGTTTGCTGGGATTGGATTAGCGATGCATTACGGCGCCACGGCTTTTCCGAGCCCGCCTTGAGCTTTCAGGAGGCGTTTTTCATCCGCAACGCGGGAGAGTTCATCGCAACCATCTCAGCCGCCGACGCCGCGCGGTTCAGCCGACGCAAACTCTCGCTTTTGCAGCTCCTGCATCCTTCGCATCTCGGCCAGAAATTCCAAGTCCTGCAGGCGTTACGCTAGCCCCGCTTCAGGCAATTGAGAAGTAGTGGAATCGTTCTCATTCCTCGTTCTCATTCTCGTTCTCTCAGCAGGGATGAAGTGGCCTGAGTTCGTAGGACACGGCGGTCTCTTGATTACTGGTTATGGGTTCAGTTGCGGTATGGGCAACCGGTATCCTGTTGCTTGCCCCCCATGGGGGGCAAAAATTTCTCCTCCGCTTGGATGGGACTGAGGTAGCCCAACGCGGCGTGTTTCCTATAGCGGTTGTAGAAGATGTATTCGAAGACGTTGGCGCGGATTTCATCTTCGTTGGCAAAGATGTGTTCGCGCACCGATGAGGTTTTGTAGCGGCCGAAGAACGACTCCATGGCGGCGTTATCGTAGCAGTTGCCTTTTCCGCTCATGCTCGGGTGCATTTTGAGCCGGGCGAGCAACCGCTGATAGCAATCGCTCGCGTAGGTGCTGCCTCGATCGCTATGATGCACGACACCGGCGCGGAGCTGGCCGCGGCTCAGCGCCGCGTTCTCCAAGGCCGTGCACACCAACTCGGCATCGTTGCGGTGGGACACGCTCCACCCGACAATGCGCCGGGTGCACAGGTCCATGACCGTCGCCAGGTAGAACCATCCTTCGTTACAGCGCAGATAAGTCGTGTCCGCCACCCAGACTTGGTCGCGGTGCTCGGGTTTGCCCAGCTGCCGCAACAAGTTCGGATGATACCCGAACAGGTGATGACTGTCGGTGCCAAAGGGCTTGAACCGCGTTGCTTGCCGCGCCCTCAACTTCAGCTCGCGCATCAATCGCAACGTGCGATCCCGACCGCACTCGACGCCGGCGTCGACCAGATGCGCATGCACCGGTCGATAACCGTATCGACCACGCGCCTGCTGGCAGATCGAGCCAATCTGCGCCTTGATCATCTCATCCTGTTGCCGTCGCGCCGACCTGCGCTCGAGCGCCCAGCGGTAGTAGCCGCTGCGCGAGACGTTCAACGCCTCGCACAGCTCTTCCACGTCAAACCTTTCGGTGTGCTGCTTCACGAACTCAAACCGGCTCACTCGTCCTTGGCGAAGTAGCTCACCGTTTTTTTTAGAATCTCATTGATGCGTTCGGCCTTGGCCAGGCGCTTGCGCAGGTCCTCGATCTCGGCCGCCATCTCCACTGCACCAAGTCCGGGTTCACCGGCCTTCCCTGCATCCTGTTCCTCGAGATGCTCCTGCTTCCATCGGTAGAGCACACTAATGTTTACCCCCAATCTCTCCGCCACCTCCGGCGCACTCACCCCATCGATGATCATCAGCCGGGCGGCCTCGCGTTTGAATTCAGCGCTGTATCGTTTCTTGCTCACTTGTCGGTTCTCCATTTTGGAGACTCTCGTGTCCGCTTTTCTCAGGCCACATCAGGGAATCCTGACGAAAGAGAACGAGGAACGAGAACGATCCGCTCAAATTTGCGTCCGAATCTATCGCGACGTTGATATTACCCCGGCTCTTCGCGCAGATTCCCGTAATTCGCGGGCAACTCCCTCGCACCAAAATTCACCTTGCCACCCCCTCAGGCGAACCTTTACTTCTGACCCTTTAACCAACTCGAAACCATCATGGCTAGAATCTGTGCAATCACCGGTCGCCGTCCCGTCAAGGGCTCGATCATCAATCGCAAGGGTCAGTCGAAGAAGAGCGGCGGCATCGGCACGCACGTGACTAGCATCACGAAGCGCAAGTTCCGTCCCAATCTTCAACGCATCCGCATCAAGACCGCCAATGGCGGCACCAAGCGCGTCTGGGTTTCGGTGAAGGCCATCAAAGCCGGGTTGGTCGAGAAGGCATAACCCGCCTCCGCCAAACGATTGCTCCTGTCCCCGACCCGCGGCTCTCAGCCGCGGGTTTTCTATTGTCCGAGATCGAGCACCTGTCCTTAAACGGTGGGGCTGGCTCTCCGAGCCGGCTTAGATTGCGCCTGCGAATTCACCTGTAATCCAAGGCCCGCTCGGAGAGTGAGCCCCACCCATCTGAATCGTCCAATTCTGTCGGTATCAAGTCTCTGACTCGATCTGAGGGACCAGCTAGGAGATCTAACCCGCGCGACAGCGCTATCCGCGTACTCGCTCGCGCCATCTCACCACCAGCGCGATCGGCAGCCCCACACAAAACAGGTGCGCAATTACCACCGGAAGCCAGGTGGGCGATGGAAATGACGCCGGCGGATTCGCCGTTAACGGCAGCACGACGAGGTTCATCACGAGCCACACGGCGACACCATACAGCAAACCGCTGACGATCGGGCGCTCGATCAATATTCGAATCCGCCGACTCGCCGCGAAAAAAACGGCGGCCACGCACCACCCGATCGCAAAGTGAATCGCGAGTCCGAGCGTGGCAGTCGCGATGCCACCATCCGTCGCGTGGGTTCGGCCAATCAGCCCAGCGGCAATCCCGTGAAGAACGCGTGTCGGTCCGACGCCTTTCATTCCGAAAAAAACCAGCACGTAGGCGAGATCGAGCGCGCCAGCGGCGAGTCCGGCCAGAGAGATTGTCCCAAGCATCGCTCCGCTCGACGGCGAAGCGCGCGTGACGGCCTCCGCCTCCAACGCTCCGCGCTGCGCGCTCACTTCTTCTTCGGTGCCGCCGCGCCTTCCGTCTCGTTCCAATAGATAATCACATTCTTCGTGGCGCGGCCGGCGGCGATAATGTCGAGCCGGCCGTCGCCATTGAGGTCGGCCACTTTAAGATCCTCGCACGCCATCGTGTTGTCGTCGACCAACGCATGCATCTTCCAGGCCTCGCCGTGCGCATCCGCCGGCACATAGAGTTTGATGCCAACCTTCGCGCCCCCCGGTCCGCCGCGCCAGCCAGCGACGATTTGGTCGCCCCCTGTCCCGAGCAAATCCCCCGTAGCTAGTCCGTGACCCTGCACGAGTTTGTCATCGAGCACCGTGCGACGCGTCGTCCAGTCATCGCCGCTTGAATACTGCGTCGTGGAGGCACGATACACCACCAGTTCATTGCCATGCATCGGCTCGATCGTGGTGACGAAACGCGTGCCACCCGGCAACGCGCCACGACGCACTTCCCCTGCGTTGATTGAAGTGACAGGCGGCGGCACGGCTCGGTTCGCCGGCGCATCAATCGATCGAACACCCTCCTTGGTTGCGAGCAGCAGCGTTTCCACTGATTGCGCGCCCTGCCCCGTTCCCTGAACAAGGTCGAAATTGTGCGTGAGGTGCAGCGGTGGAAGATTCGAGATCAGCGGCTCCGGCCGACTGTTCTGCCGCCACGGCCACTCGTAACCGAGCACCTGCACACCTTCGCCTTCACCATTCTTGTTTCCACGGCCATGCAGCGGCAACACCACAAGCGAATACGAACGCTCAGCGCCGCGCACGAAATGCATGCGGTGCGTCGTCGGCTCGTGCGGCAGCTTTCTTGGCGTCCATCGCTTCGTCCGATCCGCAGGCGCATCCAACAAAAACACTGCGCCGCTGTTCACCGTGTCTGCAGGATTCCATTCGGCCCCGACCGCCACCTCGGCCTTGCCGTCGCCGTCGAGGTCACGTGCGGCGATGCACACGTTGTCCTTCGGCGTGAGATTCTCGGCCATCACGAACTTCTCCCAGTTCGGCGCGCGATACCACACGATCTGTTTCGCATCGGCCAGCAGGACGTCGTCCTTGCGGTCACCATCGACGTCCGCGATCGCGAGTCCGTAACCGATTTGAATCGCCGGATCGATTGTCTGGGCGCGAACGCGCAACGCCGGCAGCTCAGCCGCACGGGCGGCTTGAAGGATCGCCGCGGCAACGATAACAAGGATACGCAATGAGCTCATGGGGTGATGTGACACCCAGCGAAACACGGAATTGCGAAAAGTCCGGTGCAAAATCAAAGCGCCGCTCACGGAACCGCCGCGGCGGGAAACGGTCGCTGGGGCGCAGCCCTCATCCAACGTCAATTTTCTCCCCATCCGCCTTTCCAACCTTCAACCCGTAACGTGACCGAGTTGGACCCATCTGAACGCGCCCTTGCACAACCGCACATGCTCACCTGCCGCTGGTGCGGGTGCGAGCATCGGCGCGTCAATCTCGTCCCGGGCCAGCGCGCACTCTGCATTCGCTGCGGCAACCTCCTCGCGCGTCGCAGCCGTTTCGGCGCCGACGCTGCCGTCGCGTTTACGATCGCCGGACTTGTGCTGGCAATTCCGGCGATGACTTTGCCGTTCGTCACTGTAGATCGGTTGCGCAACGAAAGCGTCGGCTACCTATTCAGCGGCGTCGAAGGCTTGTGGGACGACGACATGAAGCTGCTCGCCATCTGGGTGCTGCTTTGCGGGACGATCGCGCCGGTCGTGTTGCTCGGCACGCTGGCCGGCCTGCTTGTGCCCGCGAAGCTGGGTTGGCGAGTGACCTCCGAACGCTTGCTCTGGCGCACCACCCACGCACTCGAAGAGTGGGCCATGCCGGAGGTATACGTTCTCGCCGTGCTGGTCGCGCTGACGAAACTCAGCTCGCTCGTCAATGTGACCGTCGGACCCGGCTTCTGGTGCTACGGCGCAATGGCGGGATTGACGCTCCTCGCGTGGCAGACTTTTGAATACAGTGCGCCGGCCCTGACTTCGGAGGCGGTGTCGCCATGATGACCCGGGCGGCCTATCTGCGGTCGACGCGACTCTCGCGTCCCACCGCGCTGGCGCTTGCGGCTGCCGTCATGCTCGTGCCCGCGAACGTGCTTCCGGTGCTGAGCACGAAGACGGGCGGCTCGGCTCGCACCGACACGATCATGTCCGGGATCATCAGCCTGTGGCACGACGGCATGTGGGCGATCAGCGCGATAGTTTTTGTCGCCAGCATCCTCATTCCCCTCCTGAAACTCGTCGGCCTCGCGTGGCTCCTCCTTGCCGTGCGATTTAGAGCCGTGCGGGGCCGCCGCAAACTCACGCGGTTGTACGCGGGCCTGGATTTCATCGGACGATGGTCGATGCTGGACGTCTTCCTCGTCGCGTTCCTCGCGGGGGCGGTTCAGTTCGGAGCGCTGGCCACGATCGAGCCGCGCAGCGGCGTTGTTGCCTTCGCCGCCGCGGTCGTTCTAACAATTCTCGCGACCGACTCCTTCGATCCAAAGCTTATCTGGGCCGAACCGAGAACAAAATCCTCCGCGCCGCCAGCCGCGCCATGACCGTTCCCCCCACTCCCCGCGTCTCCCGCATGCCTGCGCTTCCACTCGTGTGGATTGTGCCCATCGTCGCGCTCGCAGTTGGCGGATGGATGGTGTTCCGCGAATTTCAAAACCGCGGACCTGAAATCACGATCGAGTTCGACGAAGGCAAAGGCATCGAACCGCGCAAAACGACTCTCATATACTTGGGCGTATCGGTCGGCACCGTGACGTCTGTTGATTTGAAAGAGGATCTCTCGGGCGTGATAGCGACCCTGCGCCTCGACAAGAACGCAGAAGGCCTGGCCCGTGAAGGTGCGCAGTTCTGGATCGTGCGTCCGGAAATCGGACTCTCAGGCGTCCGCGGACTCGAGACGCTTCTTACGGGCGCGCGGATCAACAGCCGTCCCGGAAAAGGCGAACCAGCCACTCATTTCAAGGGCATCGAAAAGGCTCCTTCGATCGAGAACGTGGAGGAAGGCCGGGCGTTCGTGCTCCAGGCGGACCGGCTCGGGTCAATGTCTCCTGGCGCGCCGGTGCTGTATCGGGAAGTCAAAGTCGGTGTCGTTGAAACCAGCAAACTGAGCAACGACGGTGCGAGCGTACTCATCCGGATTCGCGTGAAAACTCCGTTCGTGAACCTGGTGCGCACCAACACGCGTTTCTGGAATGCGGGAGGCGTTTCGTTCAAGATGAGCCTGCTCGGCGCCGAACTGAAAAGCACTTCGCTCGAATCGTTGTTCAGTGGCGGCGTTGCCTTCGCCACCCCGGACTCATCGCCGCTTCCACCCGCAGCGGAGGACGGCGCGACATTCATTCTGCACCAGGAAATGGAGAAGGACTGGTTGAAATGGCGGCCAAGGATCGAGATCAGTCCGCCCGACGTAGCCCCCGAGCCATCGCAACCCGCCGGCCCGCTCGCACCACTTGCGAAGCCGTGAACGCGTGGCACGCAGTTACCCTCTTCCCGGAAGGAAGAGCCAACCGCCTCCCGCTGTAATCACTTTCAGGGATTCTGCGCGACAAAACTGCGCGCATGCTCAACGCGGCTGATGCCAGCATCTGCGTCCGCCGCAACCGTCAGGAGTTGCTGGTAATACTGGGCCGCCTTTGTCTTATCGCCTGCGCGCTCAGCCGCAAAACCTGCGCCGTACAGTGTGTTCAATCGATTGGGACTGGCTGACAACACCGCTTCAAATGCGGCCAAGGCATCCGCGTGCCGTCCGGTTTCGAGCAGCATGTCACCGAGCAAATCGCCGGCCGGCAGCGCTTCGCCCGGCGTGACCGCCTCCTTGTCTGTGTTCGTTTCGATTTCGACGGCGCGTCGCATCAACGCGATCGCCTCATCCGTGTTTTTCGCGGCGAGTTGAACCCAGGCGCGTGCCGCAAGCAGCTGCGTCTCGGCCTGGGAAGTCCAGTACGACGTTCGCCGGTCGGCGGCGAGTTCACGATGAATCTTCTCCTGCTCCACGATCTCCGCGCGCGCCGCATCGATTTCTCCGCTGCGTGCAGCACCAATCGCACGCGCAAATCGAACGATTGAGTCGCAGTTGAAATATTGCCGTCCCCACTGAAACGACGCCGGTTGATGGAGCGGGAGTTCCGCCGCGTCACTCCAGGCCTGGCGCTCCAGCGCGCAGCGCGCCGGGATGGCGGCAAACGCGAATGCAGTCGCAGTGGGTTGGACGGTCGAGTACGGCCCGTTCAGCGACAACAGCTGAGCTTTGACGGCATCGGCGGCGCGATATTGCCCGCGCTGCAGATACGCGTAGGCCAGGTAATCGAGGGCATGAAAATAGTGGCCATTTAGCGCACCCGCCGCAAGGCTCAGCTTCCGTGCTGCATCGGCTGAGCGCAGGTTGAACTCGATTGATTTGTCCCACCGGCCCCGGCGCGTGAAGATGTGCGTCGGCATGTGCAAGGCGTGCGGCACATCTGGCGCGATGGTGCTGTAGCTATCGCACACTTCAAGTGCACGGTCCGCCAGCATCGGGAAATCGTAGGCGTGAATCTTATAATGTTGGGCGCCGGGATGGTCCGGGAGTTTTGCCGACACCTGCTGCAGCCGGGCGGCCGCCTCGAGCTGGATGCGGTGCGACCTGTCCTTCGCCGCGAATCGGGCCGGCGCGAGATGGAACAACGCGCTGAACGCCACTGCATCGAGGTCCTCCGGATATTTCTCCGCGAGCGCGGCCCACGCGCGGTCAAGGACCTTCAGTCCCGCCGCGTGATCAGCGGCCTCGGGCGCACGGAAATAGCTGTCCAACGTTTCCAGGTACGCTCGTTCGCGTGGAGTTGCCGGCGGACAGGCTAGCCCGACCCGAACATACTCCGCACCTTGTCGCCGTTCTGCATCCGAGGGGACGTCTGGCCACAGCGGATGAATGATCACCATCGCCCGACCCCAGTAGGCCAGCGCACAGTCGGGATCCTGGCAGATCGATTCGGCGTGCTGCTCGACGCCGCAGCCATCGAGAAACTGGTTCCGGCGGACGCTCGCTCTCAGCCGTCCGAGTAACGCATGGCACCGACCACGTTGCCTCCAGGGTCGGCCAGCCACACCAGCTCGCCGACGCCAGGAATGGTGGCCGGTTCGGCCAATACCGATCCGCCGTGCTCGACGGCGAGCGCGATGGTGGCCGCGATGTCGTCGACCGCGACGGTGCATTCGAACCCGGTGGTCGGGCCGCTGGGCAACAGGTCGCGGCGTTGCTGAACCGCGACCACTCGAACCTCGTGGACGCCTTCCATCCGGAGGAACCCCGGGAAGTACTCGGTGAACCGCCAACCGAAAACGGCCGAGTAGAACGACAGCGAGGCCGGGACATCATCGGCGTTGATGGCTACATGACTCAGCATTCCGGGCATGCGGCAAATCTAGGACGTCAGGGCCAGTCGTGTCCGCCGTACACCGGGTGCATAGTCTTCTGAACCTCGATGGGGGGATTGCTGGCACCGTGGACTTCTTCTATTCGCCCGGCTTCGGCGGTGCGTGCGCGCTGCTGGCCGCCGTCATCGCGTTCATCGCTGCGGGCCTGTCGACCAGGCAACGCCGCCGGGCCGACGAGGCCGCACTGGCCGAAGCGGCCAGGCTGCGCGAGGAGGTACGCCGGTCCGAGGAAATCCAGCGGTGTTGGGATCGGTACGTCTGGGTCGTCGACCATGCCAATGAAATCGGCGTCAGATTGACGGCCGGATTGCTCAGCCGAATCACCGACACCGCCGCCGCGCTGGGCGACCGCGACCTGGTCGAGTTCTCCCGCCAGTTCACCGTCGAACTGTTCGCGGCAACGACCGGCGAGCTGCTCTCGACGGAACCGACGACGAACGGTGATAATGAATCAGGAAGCGAGGTGAGCCGGTCATGACAACCGCCGAACTGCGGGACAGCGTGAACTCGCTGACTGCTGCCGACCGGGCGATGGCCACCGTTCAGTTGGCGAAACTGATCGCCAAGCAGAGCCGCATCCTTGGCGAGCCGATCCCCGACCGGGTCCAACGAGTGCTACTCGGCGACTCGGCGGCGCGTCGCCCCGCACACTGACCGTCAGCTGAAATGAGTGCGTGGGCGCTCGAGCTTCCGGCCGTCCAGCCAGATGTCGACCTTCTCGTTGTAGTACGCCACCAGACCCGCGATCGGTAGCAGCTGCCTGGTCGGAAAATCGTAGGACCAGGCCACATCCTGATGAGTGTCGGCACCCACGCGTACCGACCAGTACTGGCTGGTCTGCCCCTTGTACGGACACGAGGACACGGAGTCGGACTCCTCGTGGTGCTCCAGCCGGATCGCGGTGCGATCGAGGTAGTACCGCGGTGGTAGCCCGGTCTCGAACACCATCACCGAACACGGTGCCTCGGCCAGGACGACCCCGTCGAGCTCGACCCTGATCGGGCGATTGGACCGGACGGCGTCCACCCTGGAGTAGGGGTTGCGCGGATGGACGAAGACCTGCTCGTCCTCCTCGAACCAGGCGTCGAGCGCCGCCCAGTCGAACCGGACCGTCTGCCGCAACTGCTCCGGTGCATCGTCCAGGTGGATGCGGGCAACGCCGGGCCGGGTTATACCGCCGGCGCGCAGACCCCAGTGGGCAGCTGTGCCGAACGCCGTCTCCTCGGTGGCCTGCTCGTCGACCAGGAGGGAGGAGTCGACGTCGTCGAACGGGATGTAGTACTGCGGATAGGGCGGGAACTCCCAGACGTAGAACGCCCGCTCGGTGTCGAAGAGCCAGTTGTCCCCCAGTTGCCCCCGCAACCGCCGCGGGACCGGGGCGATACCGCCCGGCGGGACCATCGGTTCGGGATATCTGCTCATCACGCCATCCTGCACCCGGCAGTCGGCCCGTCGCGATGATGGGTGTTCAGCGTGGTCAGCGACAGATGAATTCCACCTGCCGATCCGGTCGTGACTGTGTCCCGGAACAGCAGTCGGTAGCGGCAGCAGCATCAACAACGACGTGAGGAAACACCAATGGCAATCGAAGGTGTGTTGGCCCAGGCAGTCGTGAAGGACCTGGATCGCGCGGTCGACTGGTACACGACCCGTCTTCGGGAAGGCACCCGACGCCAGGCCGATGGACGGCCTGGTGGAGTGGCATTTCGGCCCGTCCTGCGGTGTGCAGGTGTGGCTGGAACCGGGGCGCGCCGGTCGCTCGTCGATGGTGCTCGATGACAGCGATCTGGACGCACTGCCGGCCCGCTTGGCGACCGACGGCGTGACCCAGGGCGACATCGAACAGGTGACGTCCTCGCGCATCCTCCGGCTCGCCGATCCGGACGGCAATCGCATCGTCATCGCCGGTCAGTAGATCGTTATTGACCACACGTTGTCGTATATGACAACATGTTGTCTATGACTAACCGGATCGCACACGTCGCTCTGTACGACTCGCTGGCCGACTGGGAGATCGGCTATCTCCTCGTCGAATTGCGCACCGGGCGGTTCACCGGCGCGCCCTGGAAGATCGTCACCGTTGCCGGGACCGCGGAACCGATCACCACGATGGGCGGCCTGCGGATCGTGCCGGACATCACGCTGAGCGAGCTCTATCCGGCCGACAGCAATCTGCTGATACTGGCCGGCGCAGACCTGTGGGACAACGGCGGCGGCGATGAGTTCGCCGACGCGGCCGGGCGATTCCTGGACGCGCAGGTGCCGGTGGCGGCGATCTGTGGGGCGACCGCCGGCCTGGCCAGGGCCGGATTGCTCGATCAGCGGCGGCACACCAGCGGGGCACCGGAATACCTGGCTGCGACCGGGTACTCGGGCGGCGACCTCTACATCGACCAACGCGCGGTCGCCGACAGCGATCTGATCACCGCGGGACCGCAGTCGCCGGTGCAGTTCGCCACCGCGACCCTGCGCCACCTCGGACTGGCGGGCGATGAGGTGGCGGAGGCGTACGAGGGCGTGTTCTACCGGGCCGACCCGAGCGCCTTTCCGACCCTGATGGCCGGTCATGCATGACGATCGAGGCGCCGCCACCCCGCGACAGCTGGCCCGATCCGCCTGCTCAAACCGAAGCCGGTGAAGTGCTGACCGACCTGATCATCGGCACCTTCCGGCTGAACGCCAGGTTGTTGGACGTCGCCCAAGAACTGGCCGGCGCCGGCGGGTTGACCGCGGCCTGGTGGCAGGTACTCGGCGGGGTGATCGACCGGCCGCGGACGGTGGCGGAGATCGGCCGGAACATGGGGATGACCCGGCAGGGCGTCCAGCGGGTCGCCGATCTGCTGGTCGACCGTGGTCTGGCCACCTACGAATCGAACCCGGCCCATCGCCGAGCGAAGTTGTTGGCGTGCAGCGAGTCCGGCTACTGGGCGATCCGGCAGATCACCATGGTCCAACATCCCTGGGCCGACGGCGTCGGTGCCGCAATAGGCGCCGACGAGTTGCGGACCGCGCTCCAGACCATGCGTCGCCTGGTCGACGTCCTGGAGGCCGAACCGCCGTCGCCGGGCTGAGGCTGACTGATCCTCGTCCGATCCCTTGAGCGGCTGTGTGGGGTGGCGTTCATGCCGGAACGGGGAAAGAAATTCGGTCCGCAGCCGATTTTGTTTCCCCGGGAGCCGTCATTCGGCCTGACGCAGGTCGGCGTCAGGCAGCCAGCGCCGCCGCGCCGTCACCTGAGAGCTGCCGGGCGGCGGCCGGTCGACCGAGAATGCCCAACGCGACGGCCAATCCGGGTCCGCGGACCTCGGCGCCCGCGCCGTGCTCCCAGTCCACGTCATCGGCGACCAACCGCAGCTTCCGGACCCGACCGGCCGGGACGAAGCCCATCCTGGAACGACGGCTGACCAGGAAGTCGAGCACCGGCCGCAGGCGCTCCGGTTCCGCCCAGTCCACCTCACCGTCGCCGAGCACCCAGCGAATGTCGGCGCTGTGTGCGACCACATCGGTCAGGGGTGCGGCGGCTGGCAGGCCGGGCGGCCGGAACTTCGAATCTGCGTGCTGCTCCAGGATGTCGACGAGTTCGGTGGCCGGACGTTCGGCGATCTGACGGGCCTTGAGGTCCATCGCTGCCGAGATCCCGCCCCGGCGAAGCGCGGTCGACGCCATGGACGTCGGGCTGACCAGGATCGGCGTGACGAGGTGCGCCAGGACATGGCGAACGGCCCATCCCTCGCACATGCTCGGCCGATCGAAATCCTGCCGGTTCAGCGACCGCAGACGCCCCGCCAACCGGAGTCGCTCGTCCCGGATTGCCACTTGTTGGTCCACTGCGAAAGCCTACAAACGCCGCCCATACCAGCATCAGCCGACCCTGCTCCATCCGCGCCGAACCGTGCGCAGTCACTCCAGGCGCAGCGCGGCAGCCAATCCATAGCCGTCCGGAGCCGAGACGGTCACGATAGAGCTCGGTACCTGACGACTGTCCCCATCCGGTGTTCCGCCCGAGAGCACCTGCTGGGCAACGGTGAGCTGGCGGATGGCGACAGCCGCGACGTGATCCGGTTCGTCCCGGGCAAATTCGGCGTAGATCTGTGGGTCGTGCTGGCCGTCATCCCCCACCAGCAGCCACTGGACGTTCGGCAGCTCGATGGCCAACCTGCGCAGTGCGAGGTGTTTGTGCTCGCGCCCGGAACGGAACCAGCCGGTGTTCGTCGGCCCCCAGTCCGTCAGCAGCAGCGGACCCTCGGGAAAACCGTTGCGGGACAGGAACCGGGTCAGTGTGGGTGCGACATTCCAGGAGCCGGTCGACAGGTAGAACACCGGCGCCGCCGGGTGCCGCTCGAGCAGGCCGCGATAGAACTCCGCCATCCCCGGAACGGCGGCCCGAGCGTCCTCCCGCAGCACAAAGGTGTTCCAGGCGGCGATCAACGGCCGCGGGAGCAGCGTCACCATGACCGTGTCGTCGATGTCACTGACGATGCCCAGCTGCTGATCGTCACCGGTCACGAAGATCCGGGTGACGGTCGGCCGGCCGTTGCGGGTGCGCAGAACGAGTTCATGCCAACCGGGCGACAACCGAACGGGCAGCACGGCATCCAGATAGCCGCCGCGGTCGGTGCACAGCCGGTGCTGCTCACCGAGCACCTCGACGTCCACCTCGACGCCTTCCAGGGGCGTGGTGAGGAAACGCCGCCAGCCTCTGGTGTTCTGTTGGCGGGTAGCTGTTGTCGGTGGATCCAGCGGAACCTCCCGCAGCGGCGGTGCCAGCAGCACGCGGCCGAGAATCCGCACCCAGCTGGACGAGCCGTAGCCGGTGTGCGGCACGATCCGGGGCTGCCAACCACGACGCCGGAAGAACACACTCTGCAGCCGGCTGATGGCGCGATCCACCCGGGCAGCGATGTGGGGCCGGACCGACTGCTCCGGACCGGTGATCGTCATGACGTCAGCATTCCCTGCACTGCTGCGCCGATCCGATCCCGGGTGTCATCGCGCAACTGCGCGATGTCGTCGACGGTCAGCCCGGTTGTGCTGATCGGCTCCAGCACCTGCACCCGCGCCACGGCCCGGCCGAACCGCCAGCTGTGGGTTCGCAGGGCCGTCGCCGCGCCGTGCACCGCCAGCGGCAGGATCGGGACCTGGGCCTGGATCGCCAGCCGGAAGGCGCCGTCCCGGAACGGCAACAGGCTCCCGGTCGTCGATCGTTTGCCCTCCGGGAAGATCATCACCGAAACGTGTTGCTCCAGCAGTCGCGCGCATTTCGCCATCGCCGCTGTCCCACTCGCCCGATCCCGGCGGTCCACCGGGATGTCGTTGGCCATCCGCATCAGCCAGCCCACCACCGGAAGCCTGAACAGCTCATGCTTGGAGAGCCACTTCATCTCCCAGGGAAGTTGGCTGATCAACAGGATGTCGACGAACGATTCATGGTTCGCCACAACAACATAGGGCCGGCGCGGGTCCGCGGGAAACACGCCGCCGGTGCGAAACGTCCACAGCGGATTCACCCTCAGGTGGACGACGGTGAGTTTGCGGAACAGGAATCCCGTCCAGTACCTCGGCGGATCGAAAGGCGCCGTCACCAGCCAGACGATCGCCATCAGCGGCAGCCACACCACCACGCACACAGCCAGCACGAACCAGGACCAGATCGAGCCCAGCGTCAAGACCAGGTTCTTCATTCTCGCCGGCTCAGCCGAGCCGACCCGCCGGTCGGACAGCGACCATCAGCCGGACTGCACCCACCAGCAGCGCACCGATGAGCCCCATCGTGAGCAGCGCCAAGTAGAGGTCCACGTCGACGAACGCCACGGCCGACATGACCGCCGCACCGGGCAGACAGAGACGGTCGATCCCGACGGGGCGGACGGTGAGCACCATCAGCACGATCGGCATGGCGAGGGCAAGAATCACGAACCCGCAGCCGAGCCGCTGCTCCCAGGTCATCACGGTGATCAGCAGAACCGTCGCCACGCCGCCGCCGATCAGGGTCGCCGCTCGCATCAGTTGCAGCCCAGCGCTGCGCATTCGGTATTGCCGTTCGGTCATCTCGTTCCGATCGCCGTTGATCAGGACCACCATTGTTGCGCATCTCCAGCCGCCCGCGAGCCGGGGCGGACCGGGTCGTCGATCTTCCCGAGGCGCCACCGGAGGCACGTCGACGGCGGCGGCACGCTTGTGTGATGGTGGTGGGGGGACGGATGTCCCGCCACGGAGCCGCGAGAGGCAGCAATGATCGAATACAAGACACCCCGACAGATCGAGTCGATCGGTGTCGCCGGGGCCTTGGTCCGTCGCACGCTCGAGGCGGTGCGGGATGCAGCAGCGCCGGGCGTCCGACCGGTCGACCTCGACGATCTTGCCCACCGGATGATCAGGGACAACGGCGGAGTGTCCGCCTACATCGGCTACCACCCGAACTGGGCACCGAGCCCCTACCCGCGGGTGCTGTGCGTCAGCGTGAACGAGGTCATCGTGCATGCCATCCCGGACGAGCGTCCGCTGGTCGAAAGCGATCTGGTCTCTGCGGACCTGGCGCTGCTGGTGCAGGGGTGGTGCGCGGATGCGGCGATCACCTTCACCGTCGGTGCGCCCGATCCGGTCGACCGGGACCTGATCGAGACCACCGAGCGCGCCCTGGCGGCGGGTATCGCGGCCGCTCAACCCGGCAACCGAATGGGCGACATCTCGGCGGCCGTCGGAGCGGTCGTCCGTTCGAGCCCGTTCGGACTGCTCGCCGACCACGGCGGACACGGTATCGGCAGCAACATGCATCAGGACCCGGATGTGCCGAACGACGGTCGGCCGCACCGCGGACTGAAACTCAAACCCGGCCTGGTGATTGCCATCGAACCGATGTTGCAGGCCGGCGGCGGAAGCGACTATCGACACTGCGCCGACGGATGGGGTGTCCGGACCGCCGACGGCAGCCGGGCAGCCCACGCCGAACACACCATCGCCATCACCGCTGACGGTCCCGTCATCCTCACCGGGTGATGCCCGGTGCCTGCCCCTGCGGCAGCGGTCGACCGTATGAGGACTGTTGCCGGCCGGCGCACCAGGGGTCGCGGCCCGCGCCGACCGCCGAGCGGCTGATGCGTTCGCGCTACTCGGCCTTTGCCATGGGTGATCCGGAGTACCTGCTGCGCACCTGGCATCGGTCGACCCGGCCGGCGTCGCTCGATCTCGACCCGACGATCCGCTGGACCGGACTCGAGATCCTCGGCAGGACTGGCGGCAGCCTGCTGGAGAGCAGCGGAACGGTCGAATTCCGGGCGATCTACCGGGCCGGCCGCCGCACCGGGGAGCAACGGGAGAACAGCAGGTTCGTCAAACAGGACGGTCTGTGGTTCTACGTCGGGCCGGTCGGCGCCTAGATATCCCACGACTGCAACCTGTCAAGCGGTCGCCGTTGTGTTTGGCTTTGAACCCGTTCCCGTCGCTGATGATGGTGCGCCGTGGCTTGGCACGGTCAAGGTCGTTCGTCCTCGCTGCGCTGCGGGCGCTCCATCTTGACCGCGCCGTCGCCGCCGGCGTTGTGCTCCGCTATCGAGAAAGGGCTTCGGGGTGTGGGTCAAGCGGCCGCCTTGTTCTGATCGGGCCAGGCGATGGTTTCGTCGTATTTCTGGTGGTGGCGTAGGCAGCCGTCGAGGATGCCAACGAGCCTGTTACCCAACGCTCGCAGGGCTTGGTGATGGGTGTTGTTCCGGGCCCGGTGGGCGTCGTAGAAGGCGCGAGCACCAGGCGAGTTGCTGATCGCGCTGAACGCCTGCTGGTACAGCGCGTCGGCCAAACGTTTGTTCCGGGTATGCCGGGCCAGCACGACCCGGCTTTTGCCCGAAGTTCTGGTCACTGGCGCCATCCCGGAATAGTTCTTCCGGGCCCGCGCATCGGCATACCGTTTGGGGTCGTCACCGAACTCGGCAAGCACCCGGGCACCGAGGATCTCGCCGAGACCGGGCTGGCTCAGATAGATCTCAACGTCCGGGTGCCGGCCAAAACCCTCAGCCACCTGCTCGGCGAGCAGCTCGACCTGCTGGTTCAACGTAGTCAGCACAGCAACCAACGCAGCAGCGCTGGCCGCGTACGCACCGACCACAGCGGGCCGGGCCGCCAGCTGCTCAGTGCGCAACGCGGCCACGATCTGCTCCGCGATCACCTGGTGGTTCCGTTGACGACCGGCCTTCCGCAGGACCGTCACAACCCGGGCAGTGGTCAACCGCCGGCCCAGCTCCGGGCTTGGTGCCACCATCAGGACCGCGAGTGCGTCCCGCCCGGTCAGGTCGTCACCGAACGCGACGAGCGCGGCCGGATAGAACTCCCGCAGCATCGAGCGCAGCATGTTGGCCTGCCTTTGCCGGGACCAGATCATGCTCTGATGCGCCCTGGCCAACACTTTCACGTGTTCGGCGGTGTCGCTGTCCCCAGCGACCGGCCGGTGATGCGCCCGGTCCAACCGCACCAACTCGGCCAACACATGCGCGTCACCGGGGTCGCTCTTCGAACCCGACGTGCCGTGCCGCTCCCGGTACCTGGCCGCCTGCAACGGGTTCACCGCGTACACCGTGTACCCGGCGGCGATCAGGGCTTGCACCCACGGACCACGGTCGGTCTCGATCCCAATGACCACATCGGCCGGGTCGGCGTCGTCGGGCAGGTGATCGGCGATCAACGCGTGCATCCCGGCCAGGCCGGCTACGCCTTCCGGGAACCGCTTCTTTCCCAACCGTCGACCATCGACGTCGCCGATCTCGACATCGTGATGGTCCTCGGCCCAGTCATCACCTACGAACAACACTGGCGTCTCCTCACGCCGCAGGAACATTCGGCGAGCCTCGAGGAGACCGGGTGCGACCTAATGGATCAGTGCTCAACCCGGCACGACATCCCACCAGCCCTACAGACTCCTCACCAACCAGCGCGGGACACGATCTAGGCGTAGGCGTCAAACGCCAGGCTCGAGCAGTGTTCACCGCGCCAGCGGCTCTGACAGCAGACTGACAGAAATAAGCTGCTGTGTCCCCATTAGGGTCCAGGGGTGCTTCGACTGGTCGTGGTGCTGCCACTGCAGCCGCTCGCATCAGGGGACGGCTTTCCGCTGCGCGAATGGCCGCTGCACGTGACCGTCGCGCCGACATTCGTGGTGCGAGTGCCACTGTCGCAGGTCGTCGCCGCGATCGAGCCGGTGCTCGCCGACCAGCCCGTGCTGTCCGCGGTGACCGGGAACCCGGAGGGATTCGGCCCGTCCCGCACCATCCCGGTGACGGTGGTGGTGCCGAATGCCGAACTGACCGACCTGCATCTGCGACTGGTCGATGCACTGCGCGAGGTGGACGCGGTGTTCGACGACCCGCAGTACACGGGTCCCGGCTACCGGGCGCACGTCACCGCCACCAGACTGGCGGCCGCAGCACCAGGACGACACCTGTGGATGGACCACGCCGCGATCGTCGACATGGAACCGCACGGTGAGCGGCGGCTGCGCCGGGTCGTCCGGGTGACCCCGCTCGGCCCTGCCTGATCGTCGGATCAGCTGCTGGCGGTTGTCGAGGACGATGTGGTGGGGCTTTCGACCGGCTCACCGTCGACACCGACCACCCACCACATCCCACCCTGCTGGGTCAGGCCCTGACCGGTGGTCTGCCCGGGAGCCGTGTCCTGTGCGTAGGTGTACAGCGGGTGCCCGGCATAGAGGACCTGGGTGATGCCGTCGGACCTGGTCGATGTCGAGAGCTGCTTCGCGTCGACCCCACTACCTGCGGTGGGATCGCCAACGGTGGCCAGCGGTGGCCACGCGGTTGCGCAGGAGTCGTAGCACCCTGAGGTGCCTTCCGGATCGGCATCGGTCAGGTACAGCGTCCGGCCCTGTCCGTCGACCAGGTAGACCCCCAGACTGCCCGTGGTGGTGGTCACCTCGGTGCCGGCGACGGGCGCACCGTCGGATCCTGCTCATCGTCGCTCTCATCGCCCACGTCTACTCGGCGTTCTATCTCTGGAGCCGCGCGCAGGGGGCCCGGACGACCAGGTATGCGGTGAAGAAGGCGGTCGCAGCGACGATCTCCGCGCGGTTCATGCGCTGGGGTGGGGTGGCGCTGCTGTTCTTCCTGGCGTTCCACCTGCTGCAGTTCACGACGAACACGATCCGGGCGAACGGCGACTACCCGAGCGCCTACCAGCGGGTCGTCGCCGGGTTCCAGGTGTGGTGGGTCGTCCTCATCTACGTCCTCGCGATGGTGGCGCTCGGCATGCACCTGCGGCATGGGATCTGGAGCGCCGCCCAGACCCTCGGCTGGACCTCGTCCGCCCGCGCCCGCGGCACGGCCAACACCCTGGCCATCATCGTCGCCACGGTCGTCGTCGTCGGCTTCCTCCTGCCGCCAGTGTCCATCCTCATCGGCTTCGTGAAGTAGGACTCCCATGACCGAGACCGACACCCCCGCATCCGACATCGGCACGGCTACCGGGCTCTACCGCACGGGTCAGCCGATCGCCGACACGAAGGCACCGCCGGGGCCGATCGGCGACCGGTGGAACCGGCGCAAGTTCGAGGCCAAGCTGGTCAACCCCGCGAACCGCCGCAAGCTCAGCGTCATCATCGTCGGGACCGGCCTGGCCGGCGCGTCCGCCGGAGCGACCCTCGCCGAGGCGGGGTACCAGGTGACCTCGTTCTGCTACCAGGACTCGCCGCGTCGCGCGCACTCCATCGCGGCGCAGGGCGGCATCAACGCGGCGAAGAACTACAAGGCCGACGGCGACTCGGTCTATCGCCTGTTCTACGACACCGTGAAGGGCGGCGACTTCCGATCGCGGGAGTCCAACGTCTACCGGCTGGCCGAGGTCAGCGCCAACATCATCGACCAGTGCGTCGCGCAGGGCGTCCCCTTCGCGCGCGAGTACGGCGGCCTGCTCGACAACCGCTCGTTCGGCGGCGTCCAGGTCTCGCGGACCTTCTACGCCCGCGGCCAGACGGGGCAGCAGCTGCTGATCGGCGCGTACCAGGCCCTGGAGCGGCAGATCGCCGAGGGCCGGCTGCAGATGTACACCCGGCACGAGATGCTCGAGCTCGTCGTCGTCGACGGCCGGGCCCGTGGCGTCATCGTGCGCGACATGGTGACCGGCGAGATCGAGACCCACCTCGCCGACGCCGTCGTCCTCGCGAGCGGCGGCTACGGCAACGTGTTCTTCCTCTCCACCAACGCGATGGGCTGCAACGTCACGGCGACGTGGCGCGCGCACCGCAAGGGCGCCTACTTCGGCAACCCGTGCTTCACGCAGATCCACCCGACCTGCATACCGGTCGCCGGCGAGCACCAGGCCAAGCTCACGCTGATGAGCGAGTCGCTGCGCAACGACGGCCGCATCTGGGTGCCGAAGCGGCGCGAGGACTGCGACAAGGACCCGCGCGAGATTGCCGAGAAGGACCGCGACTACTACCTCGAGCGGATCTACCCGTCGTTCGGCAACCTCGTCCCCCGCGACATCGCCTCGCGCCAGGCCAAGAACGTCTGCGACGAGGGACGCGGTGTCGGACCGCTCGTCGGCGACTTCCGCCGGGGGGTCTACCTCGACTTCACCGATGCGCTGAAGCGGATGAGCGCCGAAGCGGTCGCCGAGAAGTACGGGAACCTCCTCGACATGTACCAGCAGATCACCGGGGAGAACCCCTACGAGGTCCCGATGCGGATCTACCCCGCCGTCCACTACACGATGGGCGGCCTATGGGTGGACTACGACCTGCAGTCCAACATCCCCGGCCTCTTCGTCACCGGTGAGGCCAACTTCTCCGACCACGGTGCGAACCGGCTCGGGGCGTCCGCCCTGATGCAGGGCCTCGCCGACGGGTACTTCGTCCTGCCGAACACCATCCGCGAGTACCTCGCGAGCGGCCCGTATGCGCCGGTGCCGGCGGACGCGCCGGAGGTCGTCGAGGCGCGACGGTCGGTGATGTCGCGGGTCGAGAAGCTGTTGTCCATCAACGGTTCTCGCACCGTCGACTCGTTCCACCGCGAGCTCGGCAACATCATGTGGGAGTACTGCGGGATGGAGCGTTCCGAGGAGGGGCTGCTCAAGGGCATCGACCTGATCCGCGGCCTGCGCGACGAGTTCTGGCGCAACGTGCGGGTGCTCGGACTGAACGAGGAGCTGAACCAGTCGCTGGAGAAGGCCGGCCGCGTCGCCGACTTCCTCGAGCTCGGTGAGCTGATGTGCATCGACGCCCTGCACCGGCGCGAGTCGTGCGGCGGCCACTTCCGCGCGGAGAGCCAGACCGACGACGGCGAGGCGTTGCGGCACGACGACGAGTACGCGTACGTCGCGGCGTGGGAGTTCGGCGAGGACAGCAACGGCGAGGCCCGCCTCACGCCGGTGCTGCACAAGGAACAGCTGGTCTACGAGTACGTCGAGCTGAAGCAACGGAGCTACAAGTGAGAGTCACCCTGAGGGTCTGGCGACAGACGTCCACGGATGCCGAGGGTCGCCTGGTCACCTACGACGTCGACGACGTGTCCCCGGACATGTCGTTCCTCGAGATGCTCGACGTCCTCAACGAGCGGCTCATCCTCGACGGCGAGGACCCGGTGGCGTTCGACAGCGACTGCCGTGAGGGCATCTGCGGCATGTGCGGCCTGATGATCAACGGCGAGGCGCACGGTCCCCAGGTGACGACGACCTGCCAGCTGCACATGCGCTCGTTCGCCGACGGCGACACCATCACCATCGAGCCGTGGCGCGCGACGGCCTTCCCGGTGCTCAAGGACCTGGTCGTGGACCGGTCGGCGTTCGACCGGATCATCCAGGCGGGCGGGTTCGTGTCGGTGAACACCGGGGCCGCCCCGGATGCGCACGCGGTCCTCGTCCCCAAGGACGACGTCGACCAGGCGTTCGCCGCGGCCGCCTGCATCGGCTGCGGAGCCTGCGTCGCGGCCTGCCCCAACGCGTCGGGGATGCTCTTCATGGGCGCCAAGGTGACCCACCTCGGGCTGCTGCCTCAGGGTCAGCCGGAGCGCGACCACCGGGTCGTGGCGATGGTCGCCCAGCACGACGCGGAGGGTTTCGGCGGCTGCACCAACATCGGCGAGTGCGCGGCGGCGTGCCCCAAGGAGATCCCGATGGACGTCATCTCCTGGCTGAACAAGGACCTCCGCACCGCGATGGGCCACCACCACTGACCCGAGCCCACGCGGCGCTCCCACGAGATCCTCATCTCGACGCCCGATCGTGGCGCGAAGGCGCGTGGACCCACCACCATCTGCATCTCGACGAAGAGTCGCTGCGGCGCGCGCGTCAGAGCGTGGCCACCGAGTCACCGAGCCACGCCGGTTCGGAGCGTCAGTCCTTGCGGCGGGTGATCGTCTTGCCGAGCCAGCGCACCGGGTCGTACTTGCGGTCCACCACGCGCTCCTTCATCGGGATGATCGCGTTGTCGGTGATCTTGATGTGCTCCGGACAGACGTCGCTGCAGCACTTGGTGATGTTGCACATCCCGAGGCCCTGGCTGTCGCGCGCGAAGTTCGCCCGGTCGTCCCTCGCGTCGAGCGGGTGCATGTCGAGCTCGGCGGCGCGGATGAAGAACCGAGGACCGGCGAACGCCTCCTTGTTCTCCTCGTGGTCGCGGGAGACGTGGCAGGTGTTCTGGCACAGGAAGCACTCGATGCACTTGCGGAACTCCTGCGAGCGCTCCACGTCGATCTGCTGCATCCGGTACTCGCCCGGAGCGACGCCGGCCGGCGGCGCGAACGCCGGGATCTGGCGGGCCTTCTCGTAGTTGTAGGTGACGTTGGTGACGAGGTCCTTGGTGACCGGGAACCCACGCAGCGGGGTGACGGTGACGGTCTCGTCCTCGGCGTAGGTCGACATCCGGTTCATGCACATCAGCCGCGGCTTGCCGTTGACCTCGGCGCTGCACGAGCCGCACTTGCCGGCCTTGCAGTTCCAGCGCACCGCCAGGTCGCCGGCCTGGGTGGCCTGCAGCCGGTGGATGATGTCGAGGATGACCTCGCCCTCGTTCACCTCGACGGTGTAGTCGACGAGCTCACCGCCGTCGTCGTCGCCCCGCCAGACGCGGAAGTGGGCGTCGTAGCTCATTCAGTGCCTTCCCATGACATCACTGGGGGATCGCCTCGATCTCTTCGGGCGTGAGGTACTTCTTCAGCTCGTCCTTCTGGAACAGCTGGATGAGGTCGTCGCGCATCGTCGACGTCCGCTCCTCCTCGACCTTGACCGGCCCGTCGCCGGTGCCCGAGCAGACGAGCAGCTTCTGCCGCCAGGTCGGGTCCATCGTGGGGTAGTCGTCGCGGGTATGCCCGCCGCGGCTCTCCTGCCGCAGCAGCGCCGCCCGCGCGACGCACTCGCTGACCAGCAGCATGTTGCGCAGGTCGAGCGCGAGGTGCCACCCGGGGTTGAACGCCCGGCCGCCCTCGACGCTGAGGTGCTGGGCGCGTTCCTTGAGCTCGTCGATCCGGGTCAGCGCCTCGGCCATCTCGGCCTCCTTGCGGATGATGCCGACCAGGTCGTTCATCGTCTGCTGGAGCTCCTGGTGGAGCGTGTAGGGGTTCTCCCCACCGTCCAGCTCGAGGGGCCGGAGGGCGGTCGCCACCGACGCGTCGACCAGCTCCTGGTCGACCGTGGGCCGGTTCTCCCCCAGACCGTCGACGTAAGCGGCGGCGCCGAGACCAGCGCGGTTGCCGAACACCAGGAGGTCGGACAGGGAGTTGCCGCCGAGCCGGTTGGACCCGTGCATACCGCCGGAGACCTCACCGGCCGCGAACAGTCCGGGAACCCGGTTGGCCGCTCCGGTGTCGGGGTCGACCTCGACACCACCCATGACGTAGTGGCAGGTCGGCCCGACCTCCATCGGCTCCGACGTGATGTCGACGTCGGCCAGCTCCTTGAACTGGTGGTGCATCGACGGGAGCCGCTTCATGATCTCCGCCGCCGGTCGTCGCGAGGCGATGTCGAGGAAGACGCCGCCGTGCGGTGACCCGCGGCCGGCCTTGACCTCGGAGTTGATCGCCCGGGCGACCTCGTCGCGCGGGAGCAGCTCCGGTGGGCGCTTGTTGTTGTCGGCGTCGGTGTACCAGCGGTCGCCCTCCTCCTCGGTCTCCGCATACTGGCCGCGGAACACCTCGGGGACGTAGTCGAACATGAACCGCTTGCCCTCGGAGTTCTTCAGGACGCCGCCGTCGCCGCGGACCGACTCCGTGACGAGGATGCCCTTGACCGAGGGCGGCCAGACCATCCCGGTCGGGTGGAACTGGACGAACTCCATGTTGATCAGCGTGGATCCCGGTTGCTGGCCGCACGACGCCACAAGCGCATCGCGGCGCAGAGGTCTGATTGCTCGAGGCTCTTTCGGTATTGGTCGAGCTTGAGATCTCCCAGCAGGACCTGCGCAACCGGAACGCCGCCATTTGCTGCAGCCTCGAGAAGGCGAAGGAGAGCTCCGTGTTCCATGCGCAGTCGTCCGTCCAGGACCATCTGCGCCATCGCCGAGCATGCTCGCGCGAACCAGCCCAACAGAGCCACTCGAGCGCCACTGCCGCTTCATCCTCATTTGGGTTCAATCGAGCCATGACATAGGACTCTTCATACGATGCCGAGCGCTTGCTTCGCAGTTCCTCCATTAGCCGGCGCCGGCAACTCTCCGAGATCGTGTACTTGGTCTCGGTCCGGTAAGCGTCATCGTTTTCAAGTATGTATTGCGTCGTGCACGGCGTCCCATCTTGGGCGCACGCCAGCGACGGAACAGCCACGGCAGCCGCCCCGCACAGCAGGTGACAGAGCAGCAGCAGCCACTGTCGCGCCGGGTCACATGTCATGGTCACTCCTCGCTTCGTCATCTCACGCGCGCACGGTGATGCCACCGTCGACCACCAGCAGGTGGCCGTTGACGTAGGCTGCCTCGTCGGAGGCGAGGAAGAGCGCGGCGTTGGCGGTGTCCCAGCCGGTGCCCATCTTGCCCGTCGGCGAGGCGCGATTGCGGATGGCGATCATCTTGTCGTAGGCCTGATTGTGGTCCTTCTCACCCTTGGCGTACTGCTCGGCTAAAAAGTCGATCATCGGCGTGTGCATCAGGCCGGGCAGGATGGCATTGCAGCGGATGCCCTTGTCGGCGTACTGCGAGGCGATGGCGAGGGTGAGTGAATTCACCGCGCCCTTGCTCGCATTGTAGGCGATGTAGCTCACGCCCTTGGGGCTGCGGATTGAGGCGATCGAGCTCACATTGACGATCGCACCCTTGCCCTGCTTCTCCATCACCGGGATGACGTGCTTGGCCGTCAGGAAGAAGCTCTTCACGTTGACGTCGAACACCTGGTCCCATTCGTCTTCGCTGAGCTCGACCGGTCCACCGGTCGATCCGATGCCGACATTGTTGTCGAGGATGTCGATGCGGCCCCACTTGGACATGCAGGCATCGACCATCGCCTTCACGTCGGCGTTCCTGGCCGAGTTGGCCTCGACCGCAAAGGCCTCGCCGCCCTCCTTGGCGATCAGGCCGACCGTCTCCTCGGCCGCGGCGCGCTTCCGGTCAACGCACAGTACCTTGGCACCTTCGCGGGCGAAGGTGACGGCGGTGCACTTGCCGTTGCCCCAGCCGGGGCCGCTCGAGCCCGCGCCGACCACGATCGCCACCTTGTCCTTCAGGCGTCCCGCCATCTCATCCTCCGCGTTTGGCTTTCTTTCGTAGATGATGGGTCAAGGCGAGCGCAACGCAGTGGCTGAGCTCGCGGACCGGCAGGCGATCCTTCGCAGCAAAGCGCATCGCCCGTTGGCCTTCGTATTTGAAGGTGTCGGGATAGAGCTCGCGGAACCCGACCAGTCCGCTCTGGCAATGGAAGTAGATGGCATAGCCGTCGCCCGACTTCAGGCGATCGATGCGCACCGTCGTGCCGCTGCCCGTCTCCTCGGTGAGATAGCTCGGCTGGCCCCACTTCAGGGTCTCCGTCAGCCGGCCCACGCCCGTCGTCCGCGCGGCGGTGTCGAGCACCAGGTCACGCAGCGCCATCAGCCTGGCGCGCACGGCGGGTGGATAGGCCTTGAACAGCGACGCCACCTTCGGGTCGGAGAACCGTCTCATGCGTGCCTGCACTGCCAGCATAAAGGCGACTTTCCGGCATTCCCGGTATTTCCGGCAGAGACCCTGGTGTTGGTGCCGCAGCGGACCCGCAAGGGCTTGGGGGTCGGAGAGCGGAGAAAAGCGATCATGACTTTATATTACTACAGTTATTTTCATTGACAAGCGAAATCCGCTGCCGGTCTGGTCGGCCGGCAAGGCGCGTGGGATGCTCGCGGCAAGAATGAACGGAGGAAACGATGCGTCGTCGTGCTTTCACTGCTACCGCCCTGGCCGCCGTTGCCGCGCCCGCGGCCCCCGCGATTGCCCAGGAGTGGCCGAGCAAGCCCCTGCGCATGGTCATCCCCTACCCGCCCGGCGGGCCCTCCGACGTCTCGACCCGCATCGTCATGGATCGCGCGGCGCAGAGCCTGGGCCAGCCCATCGTGTTCGACAACAAGGCCGGCGCCTCGGGCATGATCGGCGCGGAGTTCGCGAAGAACCAGACGGTCGACAACCACACCTTCCTCACCACGACGACGGCAATGGTCTGCATTACGCGCCATCTGCAGCCGATCCCGTTCGATCCCGAGAAGGACTTCGTGACGGTCTCGCGCATGTGCACCTCGTGGGGCATCTTGGCCATCCATCCGTCGGTGCCGGCGCGCACGGTCGCCGAGTTCGTGGCCTACGCCAAGGCCAACCCGGGCAAGATCAACTTCGGCTCGTCGGGTCTCGCCACCATCACCCACCTGTTCGGCGAGATGCTGCAGCTCGAAGCCGGCATCAAGATGACCCACGTGCCCTATCGCGGCAGCGCGCCCGCCACCAACGCCCTGGTCGCGGGCGAGGTGCAGGTGCAGTTCGACCAGACCTGCCTGCCGCATGTGAAGGCGGGCAAGCTCGTAGGCCTCGCCATGCTGTCGAACGTCCGCCATCCCGATTTCCCCGATGTGCCCACCCTGCGCGAGGCGGGCTATCGCAAGGAGGAAGGCGATTCCTGGTTCGGCATCCTCGCCCCCACCGGCACGTCACCGGCGGTGATCGCCAAGCTCGAGAAGGCGATCGCCGATGCCCTGCGCGCGCCCGACATCATCGAGAAGCTGCATCTCGGCGGCTGCTACGTCACCTACCTGAACGCACCGGACTTCCGCAGCCGCATCACCGACGAGAGCAAGATGTTCGGCAACATCATCCAGAAGGGCAACATCAAGCTGACGTGATCGCGTCATGAGCCGATGCATCACCCAACGGCCTCACCCTGAGGAGCGCCCGAAGGGCGCGTCTCGAAGGGTGGGCAACAACACGACGTAGCCCACCCTTCGAGACGCGGTCCTTCGGACCGCTCCTCAGGGTGAGGTGGTGTTGGATCCCCGGGAATTCACTGGCCGTCGTTTTACAACGTCGTGACTGGGAAAACCCTGGCGTTACCCAACTTAATCGCCTTGCAGCACATCCCCCTTTCGCCAGCTGGCGTAATAGCGAAGAGGCCCGCACCGATCGCCCTTCCCAACAGTTGCGCAGCCTGAATGGCGAATG
>OEOP01000011.1_pt1 | contig 5177 bp, 4 predicted proteins | sample 1539521 | NCBI WGS metagenome assembly OEOP01 (sample SAMN02393686, study PRJEB22366) | soil metagenome | biome: freshwater stream | place: Canada: Laurel Creek, Waterloo, ON
CGTCGGCGCGCAGCGCCACAAACCCTTCGCAGCCGGTGGCGAGCGCCAGCGCCTCGGCCTGCGGGCTCGGCCAGCCCTGTTCGGCGCACAGCCGCAGCAGCGCCGCCCACCCGAGGTTGAAGATGCCGCGCGTCAGCGCGCTGTCCTTCACCGGGCCGGGCACCACCAGCGTCAGCACCAGCAGCGTGCACTCGTGCTGCGCCAGCCACGCCTGCTGGCGCGCCTGACGGCATTCGCGGCTGGTGAGCAGCTCCGGCAGGCTGACCGCACGTTCGGCGGCCAGTTGGGGATCGACGGCGGCCATCGGTTACTCCGCCACCTGATGCACCACGTCGATCACCGAGCCGTCGCGATAGCGCACCACCGCCACCACCTTGTCGGTAAAGGCGATCGGTTGCGGTTCGCCGGTCAGCTGCAGCGCGCGGGCGCGCAGCCAGTCGATGCTCACCACCTCAAGCCCGGCCTCCCGCAGGCGTTGTGCCAGCTCCGGCCGCGCCGGGTTGACGGCGATGCCGTGGTCGGTCACCAGAATGTCGATGCTGGAGCCCGGCGTGACGCAGGTGGTCACCTGCTCCACCAGCGTCGGGATGCGCCCGCGCACCAACGGCGCGACGATGATCGCCAGCCGCGCGGCGGCGGCGGTGTCGCAGTGGCCGCCGGACGCGCCGCGCAGCACGCCGTCGGAGCCGGTCAGCACGTTAACGTTGAAGCCGGTGTCGATTTCCAGCGCGCTCAGCACCACCACGTCGAGCCGATCGACCGACGCGCCCTTGGAGCTGAAGTTGGCGTACTGGTTGGCGCTGATTTCGATATGACGCGGGTTGCGCGCCAGCGAGGTCGCCGCCGCCCGATCGAAGCTCTGCACGTCCAGCAGCTTGCCGATCAACCCTTTCTCGTGCAGATCCACCATGGTCGAGGTGATGCCGCCGAGGGCGAACGCGGCGCGAATGCCGCGGGCGCGCATCTTGTCCTCCAGGAACCGGGTCACCGCCAGCGAGGCGCCGCCGGTGCCGGTTTGCAGCGAGAACCCTTCGGTGAAGTAGCCGGAACCGGCGATCACCTCGGCGGCGCGGCGGGCGATCAACAGCTCGCGCGGGTTCGAGGTCATGCGCGTGGCGTCGGCGCCGATCTTGTCGGCGTCGCCCACCCGCTCCAACTGCACGATCAGATCCACCCGATCCTGCGCCAGGCTGGCGGGATGATGCGGATACGGCACCAGCTGCTCGGTCAGCAACACCACGGTGCCCGCCGCCTCGGCGTCCACCCGCGCATAGCCGAGCGAGCCGCAGCAGGCTTCACCGCTGTAGCCGTTGGCGTTGCCGAACTCATCGCAGGCCGGCACGCCGAGGAAGGCCACGTCTATCTTCAGCTCGCCGGATTCGATCAGATTGACCCGGCCGCCGTGCGAGTGAATTTGCACCGGCTCCGCCAGCAGGCCGCGCGATACGGCGTCCGCCAGCGGGCCGCGCAGCCCGGAGGTGTAAATGCGGCTCACCACGCCGTGGCGGATATGCTCAACCAACGGCGCATGGCAGTCGGTCAGCGAGCTGGAGGCCAGCGTCAGGTTGCGGAACCCCATCGCCGCCAGCGTCTCCATCACCTGATTGAGCGCCAGATCGCCGCCGCGAAACGCATGGTGGAACGAGATGGTCATGCCGTCCTGCAGCCCGCTGCGGCGCACCGCTTCCTGCAAGGAGTCGCACAGCTTGAGATCGCGCGGTTTACGCGCCTGCAGGTTGGCTTTGGACACGTCCTGATAACCCGGCAGATCCGCCGGGTTGGCGAAGGTCATCAATCGTTGTTGGCGGTTCATCATGCTTCCTCCCCGTGCTGCGCCGGTTCTTCCCGTAAGCCGGACAGCGCGGCGCGCTCCAGCACCAGCCGGGCGCGTTCAATCACCGGGCTGTCGACCATTTTTCCGTTGAGCGACACCACGCCGCGCCCTTCCCGCTCCGCCGCTTCGGCGGCGTCCACCACCCGCTGCGCGTGCGCCACCTCTTTGGCGGTCGGCGCATATAGGTTGTGCAGCAGCTCAATCTGGCGCGGGTTGATCAGCGATTTGCCGTCGAAGCCGAGCTGTTTGATCAGCGCCGCTTCCTGCAGGAAGCCGACCTCGTTGTTGGCGTCGGAGTAGACGGTGTCGAACGCCTGAATGCCGGCGGCGCGCGCCGCCTGCAGCAGCGAGCAGCGGGCGAACAGCAGCTCAATGCCCTCCGGCGAGCGTTCGGTGCGCAGGTTGCGCACATAGTCTTCCGCTCCCAGCGCGATGCCGATAAGACGCGGCGAAGCGTGCGCGATCGCCACCGCGTTGGTGATGCCCTGCGCCGATTCGATCGCCGCCAGCAGCCCGGTGCTGCCTACCGGCCGGCCGCAGGCCGCCTCGATGGCGGCGATCTCGCGCTCCATGTCGACAACGTCCTGAGCGCTGTCGGTCTTCGGCAGGCGCACGATGTCCGCGCCGCCGCGCACCACCGCCTGCAGGTCCGCCAGGCCGTAGGCGGAGTCGAGCGCATTGACGCGCACGATGGTTTCCACCTCCTGGTACAGCGGATGCTGCAACGCGTGGTACACCAGCCGGCGCGCCGCGTCTTTTTCACGCAGGATCACCGAGTCTTCCAGATCGAACATCAGGGCATCGGCCTGGTAGATAAAGGCGTTGCTGACCATCGCCGCGTTGGCGCCGGGAACGAACAGCATGCTGCGGCGCAGCCGGGTTTTATTCAGCGTTTTCATCTTTCGCCTCCCACGGCAGTTGGCCGCCCTCGCAGGCGCGCATCAGCGCGGTTTCCAGCCGGGCGCGCAGCACGCAGTCCAGCGCCCCCTTGTCGTCGACGATCACCTGTACCGGCTCCACCTCATAGCGCTGCAGCACCTCCAGCAGGGTGCGGCGGATCGCCGCGCCGAACTGTTTTTCCACGCTGCTGGCGATCAACAGATCGTGCTGCGGCCCCTCGGCGGGCGCGATGCGCACCATGACATCGCTGGACTCCAGCGTGCCGGCCATTGCTTCTCGGATAATTTTCATCATTCACCTGATTGTGCGGACTCAAAAGGATGCGGGGCCGCCTTGGCCCGGCGCTGCGTTTGCAGATCCTGCAGGTAGTACAGGGTGTCCGGCGGCACCAGCGGCGCCGTGGAAGTCCCCCGCCGCCAGCAGCTTGCGCACCCAGGAGGCGGAGATCGCCGTGCCCTGATATTGCAAACGCTCGATTTCCACCAGCGCGATCGGCGGGCTGGGCAGCGCCAGCGTTTCCAGCCAGTAGCGCATGTCGCGGTTGTATTTCGCGGTCACCGCGCAGAACGGCTCGTTGCCGACGAAGCGGTGGGTAATGCCCAGCGCGGGCGCCAGATACTGGCGGAAGATCTTCAGATCGATTTCGGTGTAACAGTCGTCGGCCACGCCCTGATCCTTGATGAAGTAACAGGGGAAGGTGGCGCGCGAGATCACGTACTGCGAGCCTTCGTGTACCGTAAGGTTGGGGATATCGGCGGTGCCGGCCAGCACCAGCCGGCGCCGGTCTTCATAGCTGAAGCGCGAGGTGTTTTCTTTCACCAGAAACAGGTGCAGCCAGTCGCAGCGTTTGGCCGCCTGACGCACCAGATACTGGTGCCCGCGGGTGAAGGGGTTGGCGTTCATCACGATACTGCCGATGGTGTCGCCCGGCCGGCGCTGGCTCGCCAGCTGGGCGGCGTAGCGCTTCAGGCGGCACGGGCTGTTTTCCATCAGCACCACGATGCCCGGCACGGTGGCGATCGGGTAGAAACCGCACTGGCGGAACAGCGGCTCGTTCTGCACCTTGGTGTAGATAAACAGCTGGGTGTGGTGGCGCTCGTAGGCCAGGTTCACCAGCTCGGTCGCCAGCGCCAGCGCCAACCCTTCGCCGCGCATCAGCGGGCTGATGGCGACGCATTTGATAATATTGTCGGCGATGCCGCCGCAGGCGACCAATTTGTCGTGCTGGGTAACGGTAATAAATATTTCAACCGTGGTATCGATATTCAGATCGTTACTGCGCAAGAAGGCGCTTATTTCCGAAATCGCTTTATGATCCGATCGCTTTACCCGATTAAATACGGCATCGCCTAACATAACACGCTCTCTGGGTTAACTGGCAAACAACAAATGAAATACAAAAAGGCATTTTAATTAACATCAGAAATGGCAATTAAAACCTTAAAAACCATGAAGATAAAATCATCCTCTCGTTCGATAAACCCATGGTAAGCAGAAAAAAAACGCGGATTATTGACCTATTTCACAAACCGATCCCGGTTAATAAGTTATTTAATGTTCTTTATTTGCTTAATTAATCTTATGGTGTTTATTATTGAGATAATCTTTATTTGGCGCCGCAATTCACTTACATTCACTTAGCATTTTTATTGCAATTACGGGTCGCACTATGGAATGGCTGAACATCCTGATCGTTGAAGACGAAACGCCGCTGGCGGAGATGCACGCGGAGTTTATCCGCCAGAACGGCGGCTGCCGCCAGATTTGGCTGGCCGGCACGCTGGCGCAGGCGCGCGCCATGACCGAACGCTTCAAGCCGGATCTGATCCTGCTGGACAACTTTCTGCCGGACGGCCAGGGCATCACCCTGCTGCGCGAACTGACGCTGAGCGGGTATCGCGGCGGCATCGTGTTCATCACCGCCGCCAGCGACATGGCCACCGTGGCCGAGGCGTTGCGCTACGGCGTGTTCGACTACCTGATCAAACCGCTGGCCTATGACCGGCTGAGCCAGACGCTGCTGCGCTTCAGCCAGCGCCGCGAAGCGTTGAAGGACAAAGCGCGCCTCAACCAGCGCCGCATCGACGAGATGTTCAATACCTACGCCCGCGGCGAGCAGCAGGCGGCGCTGCCCGCCGGCATCGACGAGCTGACGCTGGGCAAGGTCCGCGCGCTGTTCGCCGAACCCGCCGCGCGGCACACCGCTGAAAGCGTTGCGCAAAAAATGGGGCTCAGCCGCACCACCGCTCGCCGTTATCTGGAGTTTTGCACCGCCGCGCAGCAGCTGCGCGCCGAGATCATTTACGGCAAGGTAGGCCGCCCACAGCGGATCTATCGCGCCGGCGAGCCGCATTAACGGTTATTTGATCGCCCTTGCAAGGTTGCGTGTAACCGCTTTACTTTTTATGCGCCGGTCAGCATCTTGGTGAGCATAACCTAGCCG
>OEOP01000014.1_pt1 | contig 4715 bp, 3 predicted proteins | sample 1539521 | NCBI WGS metagenome assembly OEOP01 (sample SAMN02393686, study PRJEB22366) | soil metagenome | biome: freshwater stream | place: Canada: Laurel Creek, Waterloo, ON
TTCTTATAATGCCAACTTTGTACAAGAAAGCTGGGTCACCAGCGTGCCGAAGCAGATGGCGTCGGCCTTGGACACGGCCTCGGCGAGTTCGTCGGTGTAGCCGATGTGGTCCCAAGCTACGTTCTGCACGATGGTGTATTCCGGAATGCCGTTGGTCAGTGCCACGGCGACGGTGCCGGTCGGGTATTCGTTGGTCTGCACCAGCGTGTTGATGCCGGCCTTGTGCGCATCGTTGAGCAGCTCGGCGCCCAGCTCGTCGTTACCGACGGCGCTGATGGCGTAGCTTTCCGCGCCGTTCTGGGACGCGTGGTAGGCGAAGTTGACGGGAGCGCCGCCGGCGCGCTTGCCGGTGGGGAGCATATCCCACAGGATTTCACCGAGGGCGATGACGATTGGCTTGGACATGGGTGGTTCCTTTCTTTGGTGGGCGGCGTGCTATGCGACGTCGAAGAACATCGAAGGATGTTCCAGAAAATTGGTGATGGCCACGGCGGCGGCACCGGTGACGGTGGCGTCGGTGGGCAGGGCGGACAGGGTGATTCGGGTGTTGCGCCCGATTTCGGGGATCGTGCGTTCGCGCACGACTTGTGTGACTTCGTCGAGCAACGGCTGGCCGGCTTGCGCGATGATGTCTCCAAGAACGATGTGTGTCGGATTGAAAGCGTTGATGATGGTGACCGCGCCGTACCCAACGTATCGGGCAACATCGAGCATCAGAAGCGTCGCGGTCTCGTTTCCCGCGTTCGCCTTGGCGAACAGTGCTGCGCAAGCCTGCGCATGTGTCATCGTCTCGCATCCGGGAATGATGCTCGGGTTGGCGTTGAGTTGTTCGTGGATGGCGTTGGCGGAGCAGTAGCGTTCCAGGCATCCGACATTGCCGCAGTCGCATGGCTTGCCGTTCACGTCGATGGAGACGTGTCCGATTTCCGTGGCGGTGCCGTGCTCGCCGTAGTAGATGGTGCCGTTGTCGATGACTCCGAGGCCGATGCCTTCGCCAAGCAGATAGTAGGCGAGGGAACCTTCCGACAGTTCCGGATTGAGCAGGAACTGCGCCAGCGCGCCGGCGCGGGCGTCCTGTTCGACGAACACGGGGACGCTGAATGCGTTGCTGAATTCGTCGATGAAGTTGATTTGCCTCCAGCCCTGCATGGAGGAGACCAAAGCGGTGCGTCCTTCGTCCTTTAAATAGGGCCCCGGAACCGCCATGCCGACGGCCACGATGCTGGGGTCGTCCTTGATGAGCTGGCGTACGGTATCTCGAATGCGCTCCACCGTTTCGGGGATGTGCTCTTCGCTGACGGTAGGCAAGTCGGACAGGAAGATACGGTTGCACTTGAGGTCGAAGACCGCGATTTGCACCAGACTGCGGGCGAACTTCACGCCGATGATGTGGTATTTGGCGCAATTGAGATTCAGACCGATGGAACGGCGGTTCTTGTCTCCGTCCATGTCGCCGGTTTCTTCGATGATGCCCTGCGCCAGCAGTTTCGCGGTGATTTTGGTGATTGCCGCCGGAGTGAGCTTGATGGCTTTGGCGATCTGCGCGCGTGAGCAGATGCCATTGTGGTACAGGTATTGCAGGATGCGGGAACGGTTGTTTTCCGAGATCGATGACTGTTGGGCGCTGTACCTACTCATGCTCACCTCCTTGCGACAGTGCATGGACCCTCGTTGAACTTCTTAATATATTAACGCCGTTAATTGATTAATGCAATTCGTGTTGTGCCGCGTGTCGCGCGCTTATCTGGGTCTCTCTGTGCGAAAGCAATGAGTGAAAAAGAAGGACGTAGACCTTGAATGCGACTTTGGCTGGGTCCGTCTCATAAAATGGCTGGTTTTTCTTATTTTCTTTCAGTAGTCGTTAAAACGTTGGAATTTCGCCGTTTTAATGCATAGCAGAAAACGACGAATATAAGGTAGGTGGGTAAAACGGCCTCCAATGAAACGTACGGTTAACATTGCGCGCCGATTCTTGTCACTATATCGCCTTGCACAGGGGCGATTCGGATAGAAAAGAGAGGATTCCATAGTGAATCGCAAGAAAGTTATCGCCGCTCTGGCTTCTGTCGCGGCTCTGGCTTCCCTGGCCGCCTGCGGCGGCGTGAAGGACGGTGGCGCCGCAACTGGCAACACCATCACCGTCGGCACGACCGATAAGATCACCAGCCTTGATCCGGCTGGCTCCTACGACAACGGTTCCTACGCCGTGCAGATTCAGGTGTTCCCGTTCCTGTACGCGCAGAACTACAACACTTCCGAGCTGTCTCCGGACATCGCCGCCGATGACGGCACCTGGAGCGCCGACGGCACCGAGTTCACCGTCAAGCTCAAGAAGGGCCTGAAGTTCGCGAACGGCCACGATCTGACCGCCTCCGACGTCAAGTTCTCCTTCGACCGTATCAAGAAGATCAACGACGAGAACGGTCCGTCCTCCCTGCTGGCCAACATCGAGTCCGTCGAGGCCAAGGATGACACCACCGTCGTGTTCCACTCCGCGGTCAAGGACGACGTGACCCTGAAGCAGGTGCTCTCCAGCCCGGCCGGCCCGATCGTCGACGAAGAGTCCTTCTCCGCCGACAAGCTGACCGATGCCAACACCATCGTCAAGGACAACGCCTTCGCAGGCCCGTACAAGCTCACCTCCTACAAGGTGAACGAGGCCCTGGCATATGCCAAGAACGTTTCCTACAAGGGTTTGACCCCAGCTAAGAACGACGTTGTGCAGGTCAAGTACTTCGCCGATTCCTCCAACTTGAAGATGGCCGTGCAGCAGGGCCAGGTCGACGTGGCCTACCGCTCCATGACCCCGACCGACGTCGAGGACCTGTCCAAGGACAACAAGGTCAAGGTCGTCAAGGGACCGGGCGGCGAAGAGCGCTTCCTTGCCTTCAACTTCAAGATCATGCCGTACGGCGAGAAGTCCAGCGAGCCGAACGCCGACAAGGCCAAGGCCGTGCGTCAGGCCGTTGCAAGCCTGATCGACCGCAACGAGCTGGCCACCAAGGTCTACAAGAGCACCTACACCCCGCTGTACTCCTTCATTCCGGATGGCCTGTCCGGCCACGACGACACCCTGAAGGCAGCCTATGGCGACGGTTCCGGCAAGCCGGATGCGGCCAAGGCCAAGAAGACCCTCGAAGCCGCCGGTGTGAAGACCCCGGTAGACCTGAAGCTCCAGTACAACCCGGACCACTACGGCCAGTCCTCCGCCGACGAGTATGCGGCCATCAAGGCCCAGCTCGAGGAAGGCGGCCTGTTCAAGGTCGACCTGCAGTCCACCGAATGGACCCAGTTCAACAAGGACCGTGTGGTCACCGAGGATTCCGATGGTTCCTACCCGGTCTACCAGCTCGGTTGGTTCCCGGACTACTCCGATCCGGACAACTACCTGTCCCCATTCTTCCGTGACGGCAACTTCGTGAACAACGGATACTCCAACAAGGAAGTCAACGATCTGATCGTCAAGCAGGCCGGAGAGACTGACGCCAAGGCCCGTGAGGACCTGTTGAAGGAAATCCAGAAGCTCGAAACCGATGACCTGTCCACCATCCCGCTGCTGCAGGGTGCCCAGGTTGCGGTCACCGGTTCTAATGTGAAGGGTGTCGTCCTTGACGCTTCCTTCCGCTTCCGCTACTCGTCCGTGACCAAGGCCTGACGGAAGGCTTTGACCGCCCCTGCCTGACCCGCCTAAGTCAGGCAGGGGCTCAATTTGTATCTAAAACACCAATAAGGAAAAGGAGCCCGACGTGACGCAAAGCGCAACCGAGGCTCAGCCGAAAGCCAAGAAAAACAAGCTTTCAAGCGGATTCTTCCGTTTCGTGCTCACACGCTTTCTGCTGATCATTCCTACAGTATTTATTCTTGTAACCATCGTCTTCTTCGTGATGCGCGCTACCGGCGATCCGATTTCCGCCGCTCTTGGTGGCCGTCTCACTCCCGAGGAACTGCAGAAGCGTATCCACGCGGCCGGTTATGACCGTCCGCTCATCGTGCAGTACATCGATTATCTTGGCGGCCTGCTGCATGGCGATCTCGGCACCACATTGACCGATAACCAAAAAGTGAGTACCATCCTTACTCACTATGGTGCCGCTACATTCGAGCTGGCGTTCCTCGCGCTCATCGTCGCGCTCATCGTCGGCATCGGCTTGGGACGCATCGCCGCACGCAAGCGTGACCACGCGGCCGATGCGGGCATCCGCACCTTCGCCATCCTGTGCTATGCCACCCCGGTGTTCTTCCTCGGCCTGATTCTGAAGCTCATCTTCGCTATCTGGCTGAACGTGCTGCCGGCATCCGGGCGCTCGTCGCTTGGCAGCGAGATGCAGTTCTCCCGACTGGTCTCGCCGACCGGCTTCTACATCATCGACGCGATTCAGTTGGGTGATATGTCCGTGTTGCTTGATGTGCTCCGTCACGCTGTGTTGCCGGCCCTTGCGTTGGGCCTGCTGACCGCCGGCGTGTTCATTCGTTTGGTGCGCACCAACGTGATCGCCACCTACAATTCCGGCTACGTCGAGGCGGCCCGTTCCCGCGGCGTCTCCGAGAAGCGTCTGCTCAACAAGCACGCATGGAAGCCGGCGTTGATTCCAATCATCACCGTCATGGGCATGCAGATCGCCCTGATGCTCGCAGGCGCGGTGCTCACCGAAACCACCTTCGAATGGAAGGGCCTCGGCTTCATGCTGTCGCAGTACCTGAAGGCACGCGACTTC